>Ga0307518_10000167_pt1 | contig 49183 bp, 74 predicted proteins | sample 25_EM_MG_FD_203889 | JGI IMG/M metagenome (GOLD analysis project Ga0307518, IMG submission 203889) | Populus trichocarpa ectomycorrhiza microbial communities from riparian zone in the Pacific Northwest, United States - 25_EM | ecosystem: Host-associated > Plants > Roots > Unclassified | place... | reverse complement strand
ATATTGTTTTGGTACATGCTTAATAAGGCTCGCAAATCGGGAGTAGTAGGTGGTCTGCATAAATGACCTAATGCATATAATTTTCGTGGTCCCGTTGATATGCGTTATGATGTAGTCAACTGTATGATTAGCGTCATTTCCGTCCTCTTCCCCCTGTCCCCTGCCAACCACAGACTTACCGTATGTCTTCTCTACAATAATCATCTGGTCGTAGATGCTTATCTTCTGCTGACATTCAGGCCATGGAATCGACTTGCCCTCCGCACACTCGGCGCGTGGCATTGACTCGTAAGTAGCAATACATGTGTTCTCTGGTTTCTCACACCCTTGAATTGTTTATACGGTTATCTGTCAGGTCGAGGCACTCTGCTGACTACCCTGCACAGGTCCTTTTACTGCCAGGTATATGACACCGTTGACGATGCAAACAGCCTAGTAGGGGTTGGTCTGTGTGAGGCACTTGTTTGGTATGACAGAGTGTACAGTGACATTGTAAGTCCAACAACGGTAACAGATATTCAACGCCAATAGAGTCATCAGGCTGCTGTCAACCTCTTTTCACCGAGAGCAATCGGCCATGCGTCAGCTTACGAGGCATACCGCTGGATCTGTGACAACTTCCCCCTTGGTAGCAAGCGAGAAGCTCTTATTGGCCGTGCCGTAGCAGAAGGTTAGTGTGACAAATTTTTTAGATAAATTTCTAAATACTAATCTACGGACTTCTTCTCCAGCATGTAAGCTCTACAGTTTTGTTCGTCCACAAGTTCCGCAAAACCGGACAGTAGCTTGCGAGGCGGCCAAAGCGACTGCGTCTATTATCTTCCACGAGGTATTTGAAATCGACTCGTACAAAAACTTGGTTGACGTTATCGATTGGAGGTTATGTGCTATGAGCCTCAGCACAGAGCAGGTATGAACGGTTGCTCGTATTCGCCCAAATGCGGATCTCCAGGCACCTATTTGCCTACCGGTCCTGGTGGAGGTAGTCCACGGCAACTTTCAGGATATGGTCATGGTCAGCCATTTGCCGACAGCAATTCAGGTCCACGACTGTGGCCTGGAGGGATTGATCTATATGTAATTGATCACGGTGCGCCGCACATCCATCGGCGTATGACCACAGGCAAATACCCACGCGGCCTACCTCCAAGGAGGCGCTCCTTACCTGGACCAGTGTATCCGCCACACCCAGAGTACCATACCATGCCTCCTTATGATGTTAACGGGTCTCTGTATATCCTTAGCCCCGAGAAGTGCATAGCGATGCCCTCTCCCACCATATGCACCCCAGCAAGGAGCCTCCTGCCACCCATGATGTTCCCCCTGTGGTGAAGTTTTACAATCATGGCATTTGTCTTGTTCTAGTGTATTTTAATGAGTATGGTATATAAGACGGGGGATACCTCATAATACACCGCGGAATCATTATCATGCGACGCTATCAACCAAGATAATAGCGCTTCAAACATCGAAAAGCACGATCTGCTCGGCCTCGCCCCGATCAATCCGGACCAATTTCTTCGCCACACAAGCATATAATGCCCTCGTCCCGCCAATAGCTGTCTTCAGCTTATTGAGCTGCATCGCGTGATTATGCGCCGTCAACAGCACGTGCAGAAATTGTGCGGTATTAATCTGGTGAGGCGTTGGACCCGTGGCCACACCAGAACTGGAGCTTGATGTAAATGAAGAGAGGCTGTGAGATGATGGGGATTGAGGCGAAGGTGACTGTGCAGCTAGTAGTTCGATACGAGCCCTGTGAGCACAAAAGATTAAGCATATAGCATGGACCGGATGGGAATTGCGCACAGGGTCTCTTTCGCTCTGGGCGGTTTCACGCCCTTTGAGTAGGAATTCCCGGGCATAATGATTTCACCAACTGTGCACCATATCTTGGCCTATGGGGACAGACTAGATGAGCAAGCGTGGACGGAGATAACAGATGGCACGGGTCTACGTACCACGATACGTTCGAGTTCCGGAGTAATACGCATTTTGGAAGCTTTCATCGCCTGTTCAGTGGTTGATTGAATGCCCACTAGAGGTTCGTTACTCCCAGAATGTGTCCCCGAGGTGGGCGGAGGTGGGTCATCAGGCAGTTGCGAAGGCGGTGACGGCGCGATCTTTCTGAGTACAACCGTCTGTTCTTCATCCTCGTCCTCAGAAATGTCAACCGGACGACTAACATACTCTTCTTCATTCTCTCCATTGAAATGAGCACCTTCGCCTTGTTCGTCGGACACATCACCCTGGTGGACACTATCAGCAGTAGGGGCGATATCAATATCATCATCATCCAGATTCCTTCCTGTCGCCAAACTCGCAAACACGGACCGTGGAGTAACCGGCCCAGGACTGTCGAATGATATTGTCGAAACGTCTCCGAAATCGACGTCCTCATCCATCAATTTTTCGGAGAAACGGAGCGTGCGTGCGGAAGTGGCAGGGGTAAACCAGAACGCTTCTTCATGTGGATCTGATTCAATGGCAGATGGCCGTGGATGAGGCGGTTTCGATTGTGAACATGATGTCGAAGATTTGTTGCGCGGTTGGAGATCGTTCGCTTGCAGTAGTGATTCTTTCTGTGAACGGGTTAGATGGACTGGATGATTACATGTAGTACATACTTGAAGACGAAGTTCCGCAAGACGATTTTGTAGACCATCGATATGCTCCTCCTCTTCAGCGACGCTTGAGATCTGTGTCTCTGGCGCTGTGGCCAATGCAAAGGAAGTCAACTTGACCACCTGTCAACGAAGAAGCTCACAGTTGATACCAATTTACTCACTTCCTCAACAGATTCATTCAAGTGCTTTATACTCGCGCGAACTTCATCCAACTGCTCGATGAGAGCGATGACCTGGGCACGTGCCCGCGGCATGGGTCGTATGGACTGACTACGCAATCCCAGGTCATGTCTTTCGACGAGGATCAACAACACTCGAAATCGACGCACTATCGATCCAGGTATTTTAGTGCAGCCCTCGCGTAGACGTCGGGCTCGAATTCCTTCGGTTTCAATATCTCATTGCGTCTCGTCGGTATTTTCCTCAGTGGGGTTGCTCCGGGGAATCCTACGCGCGATATTTCGCCCCTTCTAGCACCATTCTCCGGCTGCTTTCGCACGTCGGCATTTGCGGCAGGTATGAGCGTGAACAGACCGAGCTCAGAGGTGTCAATATCGCGTATGAGATCACCAAGTGCAGTGTCCAACACAGCACGCGTGAAGGGTCCTGTTTGGGCAGAGGGATTGTCCTCGCTAGGAATAATCGCTGTTGCAGACGCACGGATTGCTCTCGCTGTTGTTGTTAGGTGTTCAATGTGATCCGAAAGAGAAGGCATGATGTTGTAACTAGTGTACCTCCAGCTTTAGTGAGAGGCCAGTTGAGTGTGGTGACGGTTAAGTATGCTGATGGGTCAGGATGAGCCAGTCGCGGGGAATGACGAGTGAGGTTCAATCAGAATCCAGAGAAATGATGTTTCTTTCCCGTAGAGATGTCGATGTGGGTAAAGTTAAAAGTACTTGTGCCCTTCAGGGATAAATTTATATTAAGGTGCACAGCCACCCGACGTTGTCAATGTCATCGTCCGTCTCTGCCCGCTGCAACCGTCGCGGCTGTTCAATATAAATCCAAGGTTGGTCCCTTTGATACTTTCTCTCTGTCATTCCATCGGGCAGGGATATCGTTTCTCTTTACTGGGAGCTCGTGGTTGTCCAAAAGATGCCGCTTGGTCTTCCGAGACGGTCATACGAGAGCAGGCCATCCACATCTCCTCTGTCATCCGTTGTCATCGACAGCGATGCTGACTCGGGTGATAACGGAAACAGAGGCCCAGAGAAACACCGTCGCACCGATCACCATCGGTCTGCGTCTTGGAATGACGCTGCACCGCGTCCACGAGGCGCTTTCCCCATTCCCGGACCCCTTTTCAAGAACTTGCCTACCTTTTATCATGATCATCATCGTCGTTCTCAGCATATGCCCGGAGTTGATATGTATGCTGACAAGAATCTCGATTCTGATAGCACAACACCTCCCCAACATCTTGTTAACAGCACCGACCCGTTCGTTATATCGCCCCAAGGGCAACCGCATCACCATCACCAGCCATCTAGGCTTTTAGGTTTCTTCACCCATTCAACAACCGCAAATCACGGAAAGGGCTCTTCACCACCTAAATCACAACCGCCAAACGTCAGCAGCAAGGAAGACTCTTTTACTCAGTTGAGATCAGAAGTGACCTCAAATAGAGACATATCTAGTGGTAACATGACTTCGGTTGCCTCCTCGACAACTTTGAACAAGGGGCATACTACATCCCCCTCCAAGGTGTGTTTACCTCGACCAGCTGCATCGCTCCTTCCCATTGCTAATACCGCAGCAGCCCTCTTCGACGCGCACCTACGACGCAAAACTAGTCACAAGGGAGATGCATCGACTAGGTACACTAGCTGGCCTCAGTCCTTCCCTCAGTCCATCCCTGTCGTCTGGTCCGTCGACTTCCACACTTGCTCTTCCTTCTACTTCTCCATCTGCTGCCACTCTTGTTCCCAATGCGTCACATAGCCACGGGAGTAGTTTACCTGGCATCAATATATCGGACAAAGATAACCCCTGGGGCACATTGCACGTGCACGTCCTGCCCTTGTTTAACGAAGAACCTCTGCGTGTGCCAATGTAATTGGTACTTCATCACTCAGATGCCAGAACCTAACAATGTTTCAGAGAGGACCTCAATACGCTTGTAAGGAGACACATCCAGACAGTATTGGCAGCATCTCCTTCAAAAGCACTTGCTACCCTGCACGCAGATGCTAGGGAGTTAATCGGAGCGGGCATGGTCACCTTGAATGCAAAACTTGCGACTGTGTCTGATGAACTACTTATGAGCCGGTTAGTGGAAGTATGGTCCTTCTTCTGGGACAACGTACTTCCATACGTAGAAGGAGTAAGTGTAGTCGATCAATTTCACCGAAGGAGGATCGACCATTTGGTGCAGGTCCTACTCCCATTTCAGACGGACCCTCTTCTAACGTCACTACATCGCACCCCAAAACAACATCGGTCTTCCTCGCCATCACGCCAAGGTAGCAAACTTTCCCCTAGGGTGCACACTACTCTAGCAGCTGGGACTTTCACAATAGACGTTCGAAGTGTGGCTCTATGTGCATTTCGAGGCCTTGTCGTGATGTCTCTATATAACCGCCTGCAAATTCTACTCTCTCCGCCCTTGAACAAAGAAATGCTTGCCAGGCTTGGACAGTACCGGCTACCACGACTACAGCAGATGTTTGTACCCTGGCTTGTATGCTACGTTACTCCAGTTTGCTGACCGCATCTCGGCAGGTTACTCGTCCTAACTTCAGAACGGCGCGTTCGACCCCCATCTCCGACGCACACTCTCCACACGCCTACAGCACAGCCAAATGCAGATGAGGCCGCTGTCGCCGAACTTCTTTTCTTGTTCTCGCAAGCACGGCACAATACCCACCCATACCCCCAACGGTCTTACACGCAAGGCACTACGACGCGTTCCGCAACACCGAACTTTATATCTGCAAGGATCCCGCGCGACCGGCGGGGACGTATTGGTGGTACACGTAACATGGGTACAATGATCCTAAATGCAGGCGGTTGGACGGCGGTAGCCGCTCATGAAGGGGTCGAGGTGCTGGAAGGCGGCTCGATGCCTGACGAATTGGACACCGAAGGTGTAGAAACGCCACGGATCGGTGCCATGAATCGAGACAGAGATATTCCGCTTGCTCTCCGGCCAACGGTCGAACACCAACATCGGGCAAGTACAGGCGGGTGGGGGCTCGGGGCGGGGAAGGAGGAAAGGCAAGGGGAAGATGACGATGATGACGAAACAATGGACTGGGACCAGGCTCAGGTAAGGTTTTGACGTATGCTACTTTTTGGTCATTTTCTTCATCTCATACGTGACGGTGTGCAGGCCGTCGTGGAACGGATGGTGGGAATTAAGCATCTCGAGAGTCCAACAGAGGCACGCAGGAGGCTGTAGAATAAGTATAGGATGGGCATGTAACATCTCTTTGTACTTTATTTTTCCCCCGTACTAGTGTTTTATTCTTGCAGCATATATCAAAGAGGATATCCAGTTGGACAATCAAGTCGTTCTGAGGTGTGTGGATTTCGTACTCACTGTCTTCCAGCAGGTTACTATGATCATTTGACTGGAGTTGTAAAGTGATAGTTGCTTGCAAAACACTGATTACAACACAACACACCTCAATTCAGGCCCTGTAACCCAAGCCTTGGGGGCGTATGTATACTTTTTTTTTTTTTTTTTTTGAATAAGATGCATCTGACGGTAGCATACCAGAAACCATTTCATTCTGTGGTGTTATGATTTTGCAGCTCCGGTTATGTAATCATGTGACCAACGCGTCACCGCGACGTCACTAGTTCCAAAATTATTTCATTTCCTCGAGAGAATGGTTTAAGGTGCGACACATTTGTTAAATCTTCGCCCTCTATTCTTGCCCCACAGGAACATAATAAACAGCCATGGCACGTACGTCCCTTTTCTGAGGTGGTTTGCCTTTGGCAACTAGCATAACGGCGTATCAGAGCATACCAAAGACACGGCTCGAGTTGCAGCTGGGCTCAAGGCTGCCATTCACAACCCCAATGTATCCGAAGAAGCCAAGGAGCACGCAATGGAGCGACTCAAGGAGATGGGCCAGGATGCGGAGCGTGAACATGAGCCACAGGAGTCTACTCGTGTTTTAGCCGGATACAAGGCGACGATAAGCAGTAAATCTCCGTCCAAGTCCTTACCGTTCCTTGAGCTTGATACCTTTGTCAGACCCTCACACCTCAGAAGAAGCCAAGCGCCATGCTCAAGAAGTCCTTGAGGCCGCGGGTATTCATGGGCGACATGATGATGATACTGACGAAGAACACGAGATGCGAGTGTTGGCCGGCTATAAAGCAGCGCTTCATAGTGAGTCGCTTGTCATTTACTTAGGGGGAGCAAAGCAACTGAGCGGGCATTCGTAGATCCTCGAGTATCCGACGCGGCCAAGCAACATGCACTCCAGTACCTGGAAGAGCATGGAGTTAAATTGGAGGATTGATCTAAGTAACTTTGTTCAAAAGAATGTATTACAGTAACCAATTGGCTCCAAATTTCTGTGTAGGAGATCATGTGGAAATTAGCTGGACTCGTTTTACTTGGACAGCTCTTCTAGTCTGTCAAGAACATGGTCGACCCTTTCCTCCAAATTACTGACGTTGCTGGCGACAGTACTGCGATTTGCATCCAGACTGCTCTCTACATTTTCAACAGCAGCTGTCAATGTCTCTAGTGCTTCTCGTGTCCGTTTTTGCTCCTCTTCAAGAGAGGTGATCGTACTCTGAAACTCAGCTGCAGAGCCATGCAACGCGGAAAGTGTCCGCAGGCGTGTGAGGATGTGGGGTATCTGCGGGAGTGACGGTGCGAGACGAGAGATGAGGGGAAGAACGGCATCTTGAGCAGGGGCCCCGCCCGACGTGGTACCTGGCAGTAATGTACCGCTTTGACGTTTCTGTGCTTGACTTGCGGATACGCGTTCAAGGTCGGAGAGAAGTAACTTTAGGCGCCTCGAAACGGAGTCTATGTGGCGTGGTTGGGTGAGCAGAGTGAGTTGATTGTTGAGTCGCATAAGCATGGGAAGTAGGGGTGGTGTAAGGGGTGTTGTCTAGAAGGCCGTCAGCAATGGAAAGGATCTCGAGATAAAACAAGTTACTTCATGTAGTGTAACATTCACTGATCCGATAAGTTTCTCGAGTTCACCGACGCGTTTGTCCATTTCTGTTACATCTGTGGGATCGCTCCTGCTCTTGTCGCGTGAATTCTTGGAAAGCACATCCTTTCCACCCTTGTCCTCGGTGCCTTGCAGCTCTTCATCGCCTTTCGTGAAAGCAGTTTTCTCACTTGACACGACATCGATTAGTCTCCCTCGACCCTCCTTTGCATTTCTCACTTTCTCCAGCCTCTTCCGGACATCGACGAGACCTCTGATCATCTCCCCAGGATCCACAGTCTCTCCACCCTTTTCGCGTGGCTGCAACGCTGGGTTGGACGGATCTGCCATCTCAGCTTCGAGTGCCACTAGTTCGGCCTGTAACGCGCGCAATCGGGCAGGGAGTGAAAGATGACGCGTTGGGGATGGCGAACGTGATGCAGAGTTGGATGGGCTGGAAGAGGGGGACGGTGGATAGGCATACAGGGCTCGTTGTCGGCGGCCTATGTTGCATATTACAATGGCAACAAGAAGGTGGAACATACGACACGTACGTTTCCGCTCTGCTTTTCTAAAATGTTTGCTAGCTTCTTCGGGGCTAATGAGATTGCTCGTGTCGAGACCTTCACGACCATTCGCGGTAACATCGCCCGTGGCTCTGTTGCGAGCACGGGAGACAGACGGCTCATCGTCGCTCAAATCGCCATTCTGTGTGAAAAATAAGCGTGCAATATGACTGATGAGGTGGGGATGTCTAGGATCCTGGAAGCGGGACTCACGTCGGTAAGGGCAAAGGGAATGATGTCCTCGGTCTCGTAGACGTCTGGGGCTGTATCCTGTATGAGATTGTCAGTTCCTTGCGCGCCCATCGAGCAAGTAGTTTACAGACGATGTCGGGTAGGTTTGCGTACTTGTTGGCACTCATGGTTGTCTGTCAAAGTGGCATGAAAATTCATGCTGTTCAGACAGCGGACAAGAGAGCAACAAAAAGTCGTCACCTGAGCGATTCGAACACTCGCGGGCAAAGCCCAACCGCTTGGCTGTTAGCAGGCGATCCCGTTAACCACTCCGGCAAAGTGACCTGCCGACACACCACACAATTGATTAGACATACCCGATTGGCATCTACTGTTACATATCTATGCGACGTAGTAAAACAGTCGCCAAAGCAATCCATAGCGGCCGCTCAGCCTCTGCTTGTGTTCGTTATCCTCTGCTTCGTCTTGGTCGACGTCTGCATATTCGTCCTTGCGGAGATCGACAGTATTTAGATCAACGATGTCAAATGCAGCTCTGAGGTCAATTCCACGCCTTCGAGTGCCAATGCACAAAAGTGGCGTGGTCTCTCTCGCCAGTTCTAGTGTTGCATCACCGCCAACCCGCTGTCTCACTGCCGCCACAGTGGCTCCTTTGGTGATAAGCCAGGACACATACATCACAACCATCACGGGTATCTCGATGTAGAATGAAACGAAATCAACAGCCGAGAACTTGGGGAATATCGACGTCCAGCCCTGGACTAAAGTAGTACTGTTAGCCTGAGAAAACACCATAAACCGTGTTCACTTACTAAGAATAAGGGAAGACACGGTGATGATCTGCGTGGCAATTAAATGCCACATAATGCTATAATGGATTGACCATCACCCACCACAAAGTATGGCCCCCACGGCCATGTCCAACGAGCATAAAACTTGAGCTCCTGTATTGGGCGTCCGTGTTGGATCCACGCCTTTCTGAACCTCCAGCTCGCCAAACCAATGGAAAGCCACGCAATCTAGCCAATACGCTGACTCAAGCGCAAACATCCACAACGAACAGCACGCACCTGATTCGAGACACCAACAATATTCTGCAGCCAACCCCACAACTGGCCACTCCCAATATAACTACTGGCAAAACAGAGGATGCTGATGCTGCTGGTTGCTAGCAGGGAAAATATGGGTACACCCGCAGACGTGGTCCTCGAGAATATGCGAGGAGCATGTCGTTGGGGCTGGACGACAGAGAGGCCATAGAGAACCCTCGTTCCCGCAAACAGCGCATGGTTACCAGCAGAGAGCACCGAGGTGAGAATAACAGTATTCATGAATGAGGCTGCTGCAGCTGTTTCACCACAAATCAGAATTGATCAACCAATATAGGACCACGACTCACTGGAGCCTGCAAGTTCGAACACAATAGTAAATGGTGACGTTGTAGTAGTCTTGTTTGATAAGTTGGGGTAATTCCAGGGTACTATTTGAAAGGGATCAGTGATCTTGGTATTCGGAGACAACTTTGACAGACCATTCAAACCAATGAGTAGTATGCTTATAACATAGAACATAAGGATTCTAATGGAGACTCGTGAGTAATTTCAGACAGGAGTGTACTACGTCCCACCTCCAAAATACAAGTTTGACGACCCTTGGCATGTTGCGTGAAGGGTTCCGGGTTTCACCCGCAGTGATTCCAAGACTCTCGGTTCCTCCGTCTATACAAAAATTAGGTTTTATACTCAAATATTTGCGAGAACCCACACGCAAAACTAGCCGTTACGAATACATTTGCAAACCCAGCGAAGCCACCGACGAAAGGGGCGCCAGGGATAGACCAGTAATGACCACCGATGTAGGTGTGGGATGTGTTGACGCCGACATTGACGAGTATGCCAATAATGATGAATGCGACGACCGCTATTACTTTAAGGAGCGAAAGCCAATATTCTAACGTGTGTTCGTGAGCAAAGATACCAAGAACACAAGAGCCCAGACTGGCCTAGTTCACCGTAGGCTCGAACATGGAAAGCGTTTACTGAGACGAGGAAGAGCCAGAAGAGGAGACTGATGACCCAAGGATGCCATGTCGTCCAGAACTGAAGAACAAGCTGAGCGGCCGTAAGATCCGAAGCTACGGACACGGCATCATTGAACCAATAGTTCCATGACAGTGCGAAACCGTACGCAGGAGAGAAGAACCGTGTCGCGTATGCGTTGAAAGAACCTAGACATCCTGACGTCAGCTGCAGACGGGGTAAAACGGAGTGCACACTCACCTGCTACGGGGTATTGGGTGGCCATTTCTCCAAGTAGGAGCAGAGTGACGTATACGATGAATCCTACGATGCCATAGCAGATGAGCATGCTAGCAGGCCCACCCTGCGCCAGGGATCGTCCACTCCCAAGAAACAGACCGGTCCCAATCGTACCCCCGATTGCAATCATCTGGACCTGCCTCGCAGACAAGCTACGGTGTAGCCTGTGGTAGTGTCCATCGTCCTTACTGTCCGCGTCATCATGGGCGTCTTGGGTGGTCTCCTCGTGGATCATGGTGGACGGTCGGTTTGAACTCCGGAGTCCGGAACATGACGAAGTTCCGCTCCGAACAGCGGCGCCAGACCAAGCCATTTGAATCGCTCTATCTTTTCTTAAATGCATTCGGAGGTACTCTAACTGATATCTCATGCAGGAGGAAGAAAGACAGCCCACAAAACACAGCTCAAAGCACACCACACGACACTCCATACAATCCATGCCTTTCCCCACTTGGGTCGCTCAATCAATAGCCATGCAGCTGCCCAATGCATCATTGGCAGGGAAGGCAGAACACGCAGCGCGATCTGCACATGAGCATTGCATGTGAGGATGAGTGTGAGCGCAAGACCGTGGACAACGTGAGGGAGAATAGTTGGTTGGAGGAACAGTGAATACGTTTGCAGCCGATCGTCGTCGACTTCGGACTGACATTGTGAGAAAAGGCGGGGGACGATCCAGGGAAGGTGACAGAGATAGAACCCACAGAAGGCGTACACATTCAGGAGTACGGGTATCGCTAGTAAGAAGTTGGGAATGTTGGAGATCGTCCAATACCGGAGGAAACCAACGTTCCAGTATTTGTCTTGGACACGTGAGTAGATCGATGGCAACATGTTCTTTTCACACCACGCAGGGTGGGGTTGCGTCGTCGAACAGTACAGCACGTAACCACTGTAGTTATGATAAACAAATGGTGCAAGTGGCAAAGTGACTAGGGCGATGCAGTATAGCAATCGTTTCACTGAAAGCTGATGGAACGGTATTATACATGGTTGACTATGAGGACCCTAAGACACACTTACCAGATCCCAACGAGCGAACAAGAAGGGTGCCACGAGCATTCCCCACACGATGAAACCACAAAGCAGTATGCCGTTGGAACGAAAGGAGCTTGCCATCGCAAAGGATATGGAAGCAAGGGGCCATTGTGACCGCACACAGGCCAGCATTCCTCTGTAGGAGAAATATGTGAAGAATGGTTCGCTGTAAGGAGCGAAGCGCAGTGCAGCAGGACTGCTCGATATCAAGGACAGAGCGGTAGCAAGGAATGCAGCAGATGGCGAACGCAGATGGAACAATGATAGCTGGTAGAGAACCCAGGTCGAGTCGAAGAGCATCCCAACGAGTGCTCCCCCACACAAAAGCGCCGGCCATCCTTGTCGACTGAAGCCAAGAAAAGATAACGCAGAGCCCGACCAGCTCATAACGAACGAAATTGCGGGAAAGAAGGCCCATTCATGCTCGTATACGGGTCCGTTGCGAGCAACATGTCCGAAATGAAAGACGTCCCAGCGAAGTAGCGAGGCCGTCCAAGCTGAAACGTCGGCAGAAAGGACGAGTCTGGGGGATGAGTCGAACAGTGTCAGCAATGCAGTTGACGAGACGACGAGCACGCAGACGATGAGCCGACTAAGGAGGGAAAGGGAGAGCAGGACACGAAGATGCTGGGTTTGACCAGAATCACAAGCTTGCATGTCGCGACCAAAGATTCTGCAGATGCCCCCAAATACGACTGCGTCGATCAGCTCGACGACGACGCCAACGATGCCCCCGTCTCCCAATCCACCACCGACGTTGATCGAGTTCGTGTCTTCCACACCACCTCCACTCACATATGAGCTTGTAGCGCTCGCACCTTACATCCAGATAGTAAGACACTTGCTTGAAATCATCAGCTGGGAGTCTGCTTGGGAGGAGAGCTGGCTCGCCCTTGGTGCATGGTGGGCACTCTGCCTGTTCTCAGAGGCTACTCTCAAGTACGTCCATCCTCGATAATACTCAGTTGTACCATTCAAGTATCCCCGCACAGGTTCTTTCTTCCCCTGGCCATCCTTTCTGTGTTTGCTTTAAAGGGGTGGACAACTCACCCTGCATCGTCTGCTACCTCCCAGCCCGCGACCGAAACCACTGTCCATGCCGTGCTGTCAGACCTAACGACGATACATGCCCTCCTCCCCTCCTCACCCTTCTCAGACCTCCCATTACCTCCCTCACTGACCCTGTTCCGCATGGCTGCCCTCGCCTATCCCCCCTACCTCATCCTCACGTACTTTGTTCCCCTCCCGATCTGTATCGCTATTACAGGAACTCTCGTTCTTATCCACCGAGCAAGGTGGGCCTGTAATGCACGGGCAACGCTAACTCACAGTGCACACCTTCGATGGGGTTACTATCACCTCTGTGCCTTCTTCTCTGGCACCCCCCTTCCAGAGCCTGCCTCTCCCCCGCCATCGTATGCTTCACGGCCCATCTCAGGTATATCCGACTACACCAGTGCTGCCTCCCAGCCCGACGATGACGGACCAACGCCTGCGCATCCCGTCCGTTTCCTCTTCACAGTGTACGAGAATCAGCGCTGGTGGATGGGCCTCGACTGGACCGCAGCGCTCCTCCCCGGCGAACGCCCAGCGTGGTGCAGCGCCGCCCAGGTTCCCCTCCCTCCACCAGCCACGTTCTCCCTCCCTCCCCCTACGGTATCATATGTCACCGTGGGAAAAGGCGAAGCAAGGACCAAACGCATGGCGAAATGGACTTGGGAGGAACCCGAATGGCGTGTCGTTGTGAAGAGGGAGGGGCAGGATGGAATATGGCGCGTCGAGAAGTGCCCACCTAGAGACAAGGACACGCCAGAGAACACGCCTGGGACAGCTGCACGTATGTTACGTGCGGCTCGAGGTAGAGACTCAGGCGGACAAGGTGGGCCGAGCGAAAGTTCTGAGCGAGACAAGGCGAACGGAGCGGGACAACATGTTCACGACCCGTCCGCGATCCCTGGTGCCGAAGACGATATTGCAACAGATCCCGAGGGCTGGCTGTACGGTGACAACAAATGGGAGGGTGCAAGTAGTCGGGAAGGAATTGGCAAGTATACCCGTTACCGTAGGTGGACTCGCATTGCTGGATTGACGGAGACGGTCGAGTTAGTGGGACCTGGCGAAGCGGGCGTCGTACGTGGTCCCTCGGATTATCTTGGAGTTGGTCGCCCGCCCTCAATGACAATCCGTGGTCAGTCATCACCCACTAGGTCTAGTTTCTCCGATATGGACAGCGTGGTGACAGCACCAGAGCCACCAAAGGAACTGCAATCGGGAGCTTCCCTGCGGCAACGCATGAATGTCGTTGTGGAGGGATCTAGCACAAAGCAATAGTCCCATCGCGAAACGATGGTGAAAGTTCGGTTTTGACAACTGTACAAGTGCACATGAATTTTGTTGTTATACATAGCTATCAGGAAGGTAATATGTATGTCTACACACATATATATATATGGGATTGAATTAACCATTTCTCCATACATTGACGGTGCCATCTGCGCTTGCAGTAATCATTTCATCGGGTTGAGTGGGATGGTGCTCAGTCCAGGTTATTACCTTGCTATGAACCTGTGGTGGTGGATTGGGCTGGAAGATCGCAGCCTGGGTATGGTCACTCAGAAGGGCTTCCTGGATTATGATAATACTTACATCGACAAGATCCCATGCCCAGATACAGCCATTTTCGTCGCCGCAGACCACGCTTGCCTCAGCGTATCCAAAGCATGCACGACATCGATAAGATGTGTGCATGTGGCCCCCGAAAGAGTTGAGCATCTTGCCCGTTCCAACATCGAAGAGTCGCACCTGCGAATCGAGGGCTGCTACGAGGAAGGTGGTCCCATCCGTGGATGGAATGACAGAAGTCACTGGTTCTGTCAAGGTACGTGAGAGTGGAATTCGACGGCAGGGCGCAATGGAGACGAACGGCCAACAAAGTCTGCTCGGAGTTCACCTTTGCGGAGGTCATATGTTCGCACATACCCATCCACAGAACCGGCGATGATGGTGGTCGCGTCGACATGGAGAGTCTGTACTGCGTCTTTAGCTTCTTCAAGGACTTGTATAGGGGCCCTGCTTTGCGACCTTGTTTTTGATCCATAGAATGATTAGATCACTCGAATCAATCCTGTGGGCACGAAACATACCTCAGATCCCAAAGCCTAACCGTCGCATCGTACGAACCTGCGAAAGAGTGATGTCCAGCACGAAACGATGAACAAAGTACTTACCACTCGCAAGCACAGTGGCATCGGCATTAAACTCGACTGAAAATACCTTTCCGGTATGGCCCGCGAGGCGGCGACTCGTCATGCCCGTAGTAACATCCCAGATAAACACGGAGCGGTCACCACCCGAAGACGCGAACTTGGCATTATCGTGGCTTCTAATGTCGTGCCAAAGCTCGTGAGTAGAGAGCTGGCTAGTTAAGATGCATGCACTTCACACTGAGATGGAGAGGACTTCGTAGCCGTGCGCCTCAAATACCTTGATCTCGGTCCCCAGATCAGGGTTCCAGAGACGTACGGTGCGGTCTTGTCCGCCACTGAGGATGTACTTGGCAGTTCCCTTTGCGTATCTAGCAACATGGACGGGTCCTCTGTGGTTACTGAGCGTTGCATGCAATCTGCGAGCGAGCTGTTGCGGGCCTCGCGAAGGTGCCATTGCCATGAGTGTGTTGTTCAGTGATTTGTTCCGGCCCGTAAACGGACCGCCGCCGAGTCTCTTGTGTGCTTACCTCCGCGACAGATGGAGGACACCAAGGGCAAGAAAACGATTTTCGTCGGAGGACTCGTCGATGACGTAGATGAGGCAGCCATCTACCAACTGTTTCAAGTTTTTGGTGCGTTTACGCTCTTCGGTGTGCTCTTTCTCGCGTGCATACCATTTGGATTCGGACAGGGGACATAGTAGAAGTGCAGCTGCCATCGGCAGCAACGAACCCAGCTCAGGAGACTGGTGGGCATGCTTTGATCGTTCATCATACCGTGCGCCATTGACAAAACTAGCAGAAGCGAAACATCGTGGCTTCGCCTTCGTCACATACTCCTCTGCTGCGGACGCTCAAGATGCGATTGACAATATGGACCTGAACGAGTTTCGTGGAAAAGTCTTGAAGGTTAACACTGCCAGACCAATAAAAGCTTCCATGCAACCGGGAGCAGGAAACAGAGCCAGTACGTTCAATCTTGATGGTAGTGATTATCAGTGTCGATTTATTGCTTCAACAGTATGGGAGTCCGAGGATTGGCTACAACAATATGCAAAACCGCTGGCTCAGAGTGGAGGTCAGCTACATATATTTGTCCTGTCGTTATAATCCAATTCATCTCTTTGCCAGGTGTCCAAGGGCGCAATGCTCAGCGAAAAGCCCAGGCAGATGGCGCTACGACACCTGTGGAAGAATCGGCCGACGCAGAGGACGAAGAAGGTATGAAAGAATAATTTCGTGTTCTTCCGTAGCGCGTATAGCACAAGAAGGGGCCTAAGCGGTGCAGCATTCGGGACGTCATTCGTAACAGTTTGAGAAACGTCAGAGGCTCGTATCGCAGGGTTCTACGTGACGATGATAATTACATGCAGGTTATGAAGGGCGAGAAATACACTAAAAGTCCTTGGGTTGACTGAGCTCTGATTCCTCAAACTGTGCACGAGCTCGCTTGATGTCTTCTTGCATGAAGAGCAGCTCCTCCATTCGAGCGAGTTTTTTTGCATCTGCTGGCCGCGATAATGCGCGCCGCAGATCCTCGATGGATAATCGTGCTTTCCTCTGCGGTCCGCCAGCAGTTTGACACTGGGTCATGTCAGGACTAAGTTAGATAAACAACTCATATAACATACGACGTCGACGATGAATTCAATCAGTATTTCCTCCATGACATTGACTGTGTCATTTGCTGGATTGCGGTCGTCACCAAAACCGTACAACAGGCTCTTTACTGGTCCTGTCTTGTTATAACGGATAACCATAGCGAAATACGAGGCGTACACTCTTTGGTGAACAGGCCCCTGAAGTTGGATTGTTTACGACCTCGCCCAATCGTACTGCTACCACCAGCCGCCTGTGTTGGTGTGTATGAGGTGAAGGTAGTCGTTCTCGGTGTGACTGGGCCAGGTGCAGAGGTAGTCACTGTGGCCGGGGCAACAGTGGTTTGCACCACTGGTCGCGCAGCTTGGGTGGTCTGCGGCTGTTGTTGGGGAATGTAGCTGTATGGATAGGGCCATGCACCGTAGCCAGTTACTCCCGAGGCATATGTGCCCTGATACGCAGCATGTGCTTGAGTCTGGGGGTGGGTATACACGCCTGGTGTTCCGGGATGGTAGGCAGCGTATGGATATGATGTCCCTGCAGGATGTTGAGTGTGCTGGTAATGGGAGTAAGACATGGCCCGTTTCGGACGTTTCTCTGGCCTCGTCTCCCATGTCGAAACATCGCCTATCGCCAGCACCATTGTCTATCGCAAAGCGCCAGCATGGCTTGAATCCAGCCTCTGAACGGCACACCGTCATCTCCTTCGACAGCGCGTTATACGATGAACTACTCCTCCTTATATTTTCTTTCTTAGATTCGAGAGACCTCTGTGCCGTCGAAGCGGCCAATAGGAACTGCTCTCGGCTTGCAATTGACAACCATGTATGTTTGCTCTGACTCAGTGCTGAGAACAGAGTGACCCATACTCTCAAGCTATGGAGGGATTTATTTGTTAGGGAGTTTGGGAAAGCCCGCTTGAGAGGGGGAAGAGGCTACTATGGCAGAGCAGACGGAAGACCAGTCAAGCCATTACCCTCACGGGTATCACCTCCAGCAGATGACATCCTCACCGACTGGAAGTGGATGTATCGCATCAGCTCAAACTGGAGAAATGGTGGGCACCGTTGAAGACATCTCTATGCCCCTCTTATCCACTTCACCAAGGTCGTTGTACTGTCGAAAGTTTTGAAGAAAGTAGAAATCATGAGGTGCACTCGCCATCACCCGGTCGAGCATCCTCCCCTTTGGGACTTCTCCCTCTTCCTGGACCCCGGTGGTTCGTGTTACTGGCAGGAACGTTAACTATTTTTGCAGCCTCAGAGCGCTCACTGCAGCCGATCATTTACCTTCGGAATCGCAGTGATCTAATAGTGACATTCAAATGCAAGTCACAGCTCAGTAACGAGTCGATCAACATATGCTCCATGACTTTAGACCAGTCGCCCTCTTCTTCCAGGATGACACCTCACGGTCCTGCTGTGTCCCTTGTGGCCTTTCTATCCACAGGAGAGTTCTCTATTTACGATCATGACCCGTCTTCTACCCCCGCTGCAGCCAAAAGAACTTACATCCCTCTACCTCATCATCGTTCGCCTGTGACACATGCTTCTTACCACCATCCCCTTCTGGTTACGCTGTCGCATACGTTTACGCTCATGATATACGATCTCGGTGGAGATGCTATCACACACACCCAGACTCTGTCCTCTTTCACGAGCCATCCGCCGACGTCTATAGTCCTTTCTGCTATGCCCCTCACGTCATCATATAAACTTGTCCTGGCATACGCAGTCCCCGTATATCCTTCCCATTGGAGCGTGGGCGCAACCGAACTGATTATATCCCGCTCTGGATCCGTATTCTCCTCATCTGCTATCTTTGCTGACCCACCCGTCACCACCTCCACTTCTGGGAACTTCGTCGTCAGCGGGACGCGCTCAGCAAGAGCGTTTGATGTCCCTCAGGGGTGGATCGACGAACAGAAACTTCAACAAATGCGTGCACAATGGTGCCGCAAGGTGAAGCGGGTAGCTGACACCCAAACAGACGGAAAATGGGTCGTGCTCGCCCCGGGTGATACTCTACCGTCTTTCTCGACGACGTCGAGTTTTGCAGCCAGCAGCTCTAGCAGCACTTCTCAAACATCAGATACATCACCTTTAGCATCACTTTCATACATGTCCTCGCCGAGCCACACCTCGGCCCACCTCCAACTGTACCGTCTGCATATGCCCTCAACAGCCCTCACTCGTGCGCACACTCACGCGCCTAGGTTGACGTTTGTTCGTACACTGCACGGCCCACGCGGACCCGTCTCCGCCCTCGCTCTTGCAGACGGGCGATGCGTATGTCTTGGCGCTCACGGATCTATCTGGGTGTGGGACCTCGAGAGCGGAAGCGGGGCAGAGGTTGCTCAGTCGAATGAACGTGCGGATGAAGATGTGAGGGTCGATGATGGCTCTGGCTTTAGAAGCGGGACTGTCGTGTTTGATGAACGACGAATTGTGACCGCTGGGACCAAGGGCATCGAGGAACGCAGATTTGATATATAATGCACTTCCCTGTGACATGCTATAGACAAGATCTGAAGACCCTTTACATAGTCTACCAAGTAACTTATCTTAACTTTGTCTCTGCGAAACATTGTTCCTTTTGTCGTAGCGTCGGTCGCACAGGAAAGTCGAAGAACGGCTGTATTTCCACAAGTTGCACTCAAAAGAATTACACAGAACCCGGGTAAGATGGAGACACTAGACAGACAGACGAAAGCAGTTTACGGTGAGTTGACCTCATCTACGCGGTCAATAAGTCAACTCGCAGATATCATACATGCGCTTAGTGGGTGGTTGGCACCAAACCTGTGGATAGGTAACGCATCCGACGGGTTGGTTTCACTGGACCGCGGCTGGGGAGCACAAATTGAGGAAGGCCGGAGAGAGAAAGGGTGATAGTAGTCAAGGAAATCGTTCGACACAGATCTTGGGAGGGAAGCTCATATTGGTCGGAGAGTAGCGCAGCGGAGGCGGTGGGACAGGCGGCATAGGGAAGAAACGGAAGGATGACAAGGGATGGGTTGAGCTGGCGGGACGGGGGGCGCAAGTATGACAATGATATGGATACAGTGGGCATGCGGGAAAGTTCAGCTTATAGAATAAGATAACCGAAATAACGGTTAGACGGTTTTTTCTATGTGAGAAAGAAGACGAATGGAGGGAAAGAAGCGTAGCATCACTGGCAGCGCCAGCCACGGACACTTCCTCATGGGCGACAGAGGATGAACAGGGCTAAAATGCGACCTGCCCCGCCAGCGCGGCAGCGCTCATTCCCATTCCATTATGTTCGTTAAAGCCACTGTTACTGTTAGCGTCGTTATTTTGCTCCCTCAGCGCCTGGAGCTCGAAGGTGTCATACGAGTTTGCCACATAGTTCATGGGCGTATAGAAACCAGCCATTTCGTTCGAATACGCGAATCCGTAGTCCGGCATCTGCATCTGAGAGTGTGAAGCGGAGTACAACTGCACAGGTGGTTGACCGTGCATGGGTAAATGTGTGGGGATGGGCCCACCGGCACTGTTGTAGTTGTGCCCATGCTCGAGGCTGGTCACAGGCCCGAACTGAGGCGACCCAGTAATATCGAATGCCAGCATTAAATCCTCGCCAGGGTGGTTGTGCTGCTGTGACGGAAGCACCCAATCCTGCGTCTGCTCAATCTGCCCAAACGACGAATGGTGGTTCATCGATGCGCCGGTGCCCGCATTGCACACGTCGTGTGGGGAAGAATGGATATCGTACACCATATCCCCACCCAAATACGCCTTCAGGATAACAGGGTCGGCATGGACAGGGGAAAACGTTTGTTCGGAGAGGGAATATAAGTGAGGCGCTTGTGCAGGATCTGAGTGGACAGGATCCGTGGCAGGGAATGGGGAGAGCTGGGTGACAGGCGACAGGTGCGACAGTTGAGATATTTCCAATTGCGCATCATGACACGTTGGCGTTGCAGAGGAAAATGCGACGCCATCAGTATATGGTTGGAAATATTCGAGCGATTCATCCTTTGGAATAACTTGGTCGGAATTTTGGAGACTATTAGGCGCGTCACTCTGTAAAGGTGCAAATCCGTCCTCCCTTGTGCGAGGGCTGGCTGGAGAGGAAGAAGTATGCAGGGACTGATTTCAAAGGCCGGGATTTAGCTTGGCCATGGGTAGATTATTGCTACTCACGTATTTCGAAATAATCTTATCCAGGGCCTGTGGGAGCAACTTCCAATCGAACACCTTCAGATCCTTTTCGATTTTCCTTGGCTTTGGATCAGGAAAGTCCATGATCCGCTGGAAAAAGGTTTCAAAACCGGGCCTCGACTTGGACACCGTTGTTGGCCTAAGACCCTCGAGGTTCCTCCGGATCCTATTTTTTTCATCAACCTCGAACTCAGTATTGACAAGGCGTTGGAGCAAATGGATGATGTCAACAGATGTGACGCAGAAGGATTCCGTTTCTTCGCGGTGGATGCAAGAAATAACGATATCATTAGGGTCGTACTCTGCTTGGGATATCTTTTCAGCAGAGACCATGAGGCTATTGCGATCTTGCAAGCGCTGGAACCGAACGAGTCGTCGACCAGTTTGCAACTCGGATTCGTCCCAGTGATGACAAAAACTGTCTAGGGGCGTGAGGATGTCGAGGACGGCGCTCTGGGTATTCTGCTCGTTCTGCTCCAGCACTTGGCGGGTACGCCTTAAGCCTGGGATATGATTAGACACAGCATGTGGTTGCACAGGGGATCGACGGGACCGGGGTTGGGAGGAGGAGGAGGAAGTATACTCGGAGTCGGAAATGGGCGTGGGTGGGAAGCTGTGGGGGCTCTTACGTTTGGACGACCGGTCTGGGCTACCTGGTCCGGTGATCAATCGAAGAGGACGACCAGTCGAAGAAGGGCTGTGCCTTTGTATCGACAGGTTTTGACGAGCCAAGGACTCCCCCAACACTAAAGAGCATTCAGGCGATGGAGATATAGATACCCAAGAAGTATTTACCTGCGTCGCCATAAGTGAAGTCACCGAACCTGACCAAATCGAGGACTTTGTTGTCCTTATCGACAGCTTCGATAGTGAGGGGAACTGTTGGGGAGGACCACCTTGCTTTGTCGAACGAAGGTACGGATGCGTCTAGCTGCCAACTCTCCGAACCAGTTTGATCCGACTCATCCACGTTCGTGGTGACTCGAAGGGTACCTATGACAAGACGAATGCGCACATCGAAGCCAATGTCGCCATTGCAGGTGAAAGTTGCCCGAATGAGGGTACCTTGGTTGCCATGGGCCGGTGCGTAGCTCAGGACACAGATGTGCCCGCCATTTGAGCGGGATGAACGGTGGACTAGAGGATCATAAACAGGGAGAGAGTGGTAAAACTCCTGTTCGTGTGGCATGCCTCGCTGAGCATCGTAGGGGGGGAGGTTAGGAACGGACATGGTGCAATCTCGGATCTCAAGAGGGGGAAGAAGAGTGCGCCCTGCCACAAGACGGGTATAGGGGGTAGAACCAGTAGGGGGTGAGCGAGGTCTAGGAGCTAAGGCAAGGTGAGAGCGTGGCAATGGTAGCAGGATGGCGAGTGAAGTGGTGGATGGAGTTGGGTGAGCTAAAAGTCAGCGGAGAGAGCTGCCGAAGTATTTAAAATCGATCGCGGTACGAAGTGGACTTGAAGTAGTCTATACTTGGCAAGGAGACATATAGGGGATAGCGAGCAGCGTTAGAAATTGGAGGCTGTGAGGAGAGCTGGGGGGGACGCAATGGCAGATACTTATGGGACACAGAACACAAACAGGCCATGACGAGGAAGCCGCATCAAGCGTCAATCGTCCATTACGGAACGGGCAGATCTGAGATAAAAGAGGTTAGGCACGGGCAGCCCGATAGGCTCGTGTCGGATTCCTGCCTTTTCGGACACAACAAGAGCACAGTTTATTATGGAAAATCACCGACCTGGTGCTGTGTGGAGGTCGGAAGGAAAAAAAAAAAGTTATCGATCGCATCGCTACCAGATGCATCTCGCGTGAGATAAGCCGCCATGGCAAAGCAGGGCTGCTCGGGTGAGAAGACACGTACGCGAAACACTTCGTGGTGAGTCTGCATCCCAAACCAAAAACGACCACGAAAAATCTCAATTTAATCTGGCACGAAAACTGGCCTGATTCCCCATCACGAAGCGATCAGGGAATGACCGTGGTAAAGCTGACTGACACTTTATGCCTTCGCGGAGTGTCGGCCGTGCCCTCAGGTGGGGGAGAACAAAAGATGTGTCTGGCCTAACAATGCAGAATCGGACAGCCTTGAAAGCATTTCCGTGTCAAAGATCGGTGCAAAAAAAAAAAAAACGGGGGCCCATGAGTCCCCTGCGTCATCGTCAGTTCTGTTCCTGGACACTGCCGGCATTTCGCCCCCCCGGTGTTCTACTCTCGGAGATGCGTTAGCACGAAACCTACTTGCCGCAGCCTCTAATGGGTTGCGCGCTTATCGATCGCAACCACCCTTTTTGAGATAATCTCTCCGCCACCTCGCGCCCTGAGCATCGATCTAGTCTCGCAGGCCGCCGCATCACAAAGTTACCAACATTCCTCTGGAGTTCACTTGGTGTACTTTACCTATTCTGTATAAGATAGTCGTAGCAGATCGCCTGTGTCCTCCCTCATGGAACTACATTAATGTTTAGCACCCACACCACATTTCGTTGTCGCACAACAGTAAGCATACCTGGACCCACAAGTAAACACACAAGGATATACGAACGTCCACAAATATTCGTCCCTCCGCTAATTAATAGGGCATTCCAGGTGGATCGCCACAGCTGATCTGCCATCATTTCCATCCTCAACGTTGGGAGCGATACACAGGTATCAGACACTTGCTACATTCTGCTTAGCTGTACAAGCAGGTCACATGTCGTGGCTCCCAGTGGCCCGTAGAATGATCTGTCACGTCTCCCCTGCTTGAAACGGAATCACCAAGCTGGACCGGCTCCGGAGTCGGCACATCCTGTTCTGTAGGTCCCTTTGGCCCCACCTGATTGTGATTGCCATCCAAATTCGAACTATCCTTCGGCACCCATACCCTCCCCACAGGAGGAATATGTCCCTCCACGGACAACACCCGCTGACAACTTGTACACCGGTCAACAAATAACGTCCGGTATGTCACCAGAGCATGCTGTAAATTCGGCGCAGAGTACCATGCATTAGTGGGGTAGATAGCCGAAGATGACCTACACACCATCAATGTTTGCAATGGGACACTGGGGTGAGATTCCAGCATCTTAGCAATGTGTTGGGAAAGTACCTGAAAAACCTGATAATGCGACTGTTCATGTGGGAGTTTCTGCTCGTCCCACGCAAGACCCAACATGAGGCAAGGTCACGATCGCAATCATGGGCCACCACCGGCAACAACATCGCCGTGTCCATAACTGATCAGGGGAAGCAAAACTAAGGTGGTTAGGATGTAAACATACCCTTTCTCTCGGCCCGAATACGGTCACGTTCTCCACTACGAGCGGATCTTCTTCGCTCCTAAACACGAGCGACACATACGCAGTTAGAACATCTGATATCGTGAACCGTAGGACAGTCGGACTGGACAACTTCGTGTTCTGGTTACCGGTTAGTCACCCCGAACACAGGAACCGCATCTCCCAACCTCTGATGTTTCATTTTGACGACCTCGCTTGGTCCGAGACCATATCACAAGCTTGCACTTGGGCAGCGATGGCAGCAATTCATTTTCCGGATCCGGCGGGACGGGTAATTCTTTGAATTCGGGAAGAGTGCCCCTGTTGAAAGAGCAGACGAATTCAACTAAGGACTCGGCTCTAAGCGGCAGTGGGTCGTCCTCTGGGGGAGAAAACAGCGAGGAAGAGCGCACTGGTGGTGGAATGTAGGGTTGTGGCGAACCAACGGGTGAAAGTGGCCGTCTGTGCGATCATTGTAAAACGATCAGGTAAGTTGCAATGCAACACCCAACACCTCTGACGAAAAAACTACGCTAGGCAAAGGAACCCAGACTTACTTCCGTTTCCCCTTCCCTCTCTTCCCCAATATACTCGCTCCCAGGCCAAGCTCACTCTTATCGCCCTCTTCGCTCACCGTGGCGGCACGTAATGCGTCTTGGACTTTCTCAGATCTCACAGTCTCTGTCACGCTCCTCACTGTCTGAAACAAGTCATGTGCAGGGTTCGCGCCGAAACGCGCCACAGAAAAGTCTGAATCGACGACATCGAACGCAGACGAGAAGGTCAGTGGAGGTTTCAGGAGCACGGTAGGAACGTGACGAAGTGTCGCGAGACGTGCATGGAGTTCCGTGAGTGTTTGGATGCGGTCTTGCAGGGCTGGCAATGGGGGCGGTGCAGGTGCAGTGGGGACAGGAGAAGGAGTGCGGGCATTGCCGATGCCAGTGGGGGCCGCCGGGTGGCTGGTTGGATCTGTAGTTGCCATCGTCGTAAAGGGTGGGTTGCAGGCTAGACGACGCCAAACCCGAATGGCGAATAAACCAGTCGATGATTTGGGAAGCCCCGATAGTGGCTGTGGCTGTGCACTGCTATATGTGGGTGTAGGAAAGGGTACGTCGAGGATGACCTTGAACCTGGCGTGTAAGATCAAATTGGCCATGCTAATACATACACCGCTATTGCGTTACACCCTAGGCATACTTTACTGGGACCCAGTGGCCATACATGTCATTCCACTATTAGCTGCTGCGAATGGCATCTGTGGTTGACAGCGGCCGCACATGACCGGCGTACTAAACCACAAGCAAGTTTGAACTGTTGTGGGTCCATGTTTTCCGATCAACCCCACACAACTCGATACGGTGATGTCATTATGTGATACGAGAAATCGCATCAGTGCCGCGGTTGCGTCCGTGGTCCTGTCAGTCGCGTCACACCCGCGAAAGTGATTACATCGGTTCTGTGCTAGAACTCCGTTGATTGGGTGGCCGCGACTACAGTTCGTTGTTCGGAGCTTCGCTGTCGGAATCGAACTTTGCACACATTCCGAGCCTATCCAACAAATGGAGACGGAAGTTGAAGCCATTGCCATCCTCCCAGAGCCCTTGATAAGCAAGGGAATGGTCATTGCACGGGCCCAGCCGCAGCCCTCAACATAATCGAATATTTCATATGAGCTCGCCATCAGATGGGGATTATCATTACCTCTATCAGTTCGACGGGAATCCGACCTGTGTCATCTCCGGGGACATGAAACACAGTATATTGACGTGAAGGTCCAGCCTGACGTGGTAAGTATCGCGGAATGACGGTGCGAATACACGTACACTATCTCTGACATGTCTGGCCCAACTCGGGCGTTGCATGCCTCGTGCTTGATGCGGACTCCAGCTAGAGAAAACCTCGTCCGTGTACGGTAGCCCGGGGAAAACTGGATATACCGTGTCGACATGCGAAACATGAAACGGGTATTTCATCTTGCATTCATGTATCATCCACTTCCTTTTTTCTTGATCACAGGCTTCATGTCCGTTTCCTATGCTATTGATCGCCGCCGCACCACGAGGTATGTCACGAGGCCGCCATCTGATAGTCCCAGCTCAGCCAATGCTAGCGCTCAAACCTGCAGAGCCTCGGGTCCGTCCTGACTTCTTTGCGCAATGCCTTGTCCTTGCCCACTTAAGTCGACGTTCGCATCGCCGAGAGGAATACAACGCCATCGAGCTATGTACGTCTCCGAACGTTACTATGTATGGCTTTCTCCATGTCCTTGTGCCCGGCGCCCGCCTGACATATGTGAATGCGGCAATGACAGAATCCAACTCTGTGCACCACAAACACGAGACAACAAGGGTCGCGGCAATGTACTGAGAAGAATGGAAAATCCTTGATGCCTTAGAGTTGCATGGCGGCAAAACACCTGTCGCACATGTATATGGCATTCCGCACCTGTGAGGTACCGCGGGTAAGTTGTTCCGTGAGTTGATTTAGATTACGCATTTTGCACACCCTTAGTTCTATTTTCCGGGACGGATGACGTATGTATCGTAGTCACCTTGGCACTTACCTTCTCCTGCCAAACCGCCCGTCGCCCGAGGTTGCCATGCTATGGACGCTCGTGAGGTCGCTTGAGTCTGCGGAGAGTGCACCATGGTGATAAGCAACCTCGATGGAACGATGGAACGAACGCCGAGTTGTACGTGCGAAGCAGTGCTTTCCCTGATTCGATGGCGTGCAACGGGTTGGCTGTCAGTTAGCCTTCTTACTCCATTGGTCAAGTGTTGCGGACTACCACCCTTTGGCCTCTACCTGCCGAGGATGGTCAAGTCGCTAGTGGTATATCCTTTTGGCATTTATGCATTGCAAAGACTGGTAGCCACTTGGCGAAGAAAGCGAACATGAACTTTGGACATTCGGCCTCGTTTTTGTTGCGATACAAAAAGAAGTCCCTTGATGACCTAACTGAAGTTCGCATGTCGTGTTATGCGTTCCGCATCTCTCAACTGTTACCTTGGTATGTGTTCAAGTTTCCACGTCATTGGTCAAGGTTTATGTTAGACGGGCGACAGCTTGTGCGTCCCGAATAATGATACCCATCATCCTATCACCGTGCAGAAAGGATGCAGCTCCTTCGGGGCATTATGTCCAAAGTCGAAAAGTTCCTTTCATTTCGGTTAATCATCGCGTCGGTTATCATGCATTACCTGACATAGTATGCAAGATGTTGGTACCCTTGCAGACCCTGACTGATGGCGTGGCCATAGGTAAACTGGGGGCTGATAGGGCAATCTGCTATCGAACACCAGAATCATACGATCACAGTTAGGTCGTTGCTGTCTTGAAGCTGTTTACGCCGAAACGTCCTTTTATTTGATAAATCAGAGCACCAACTCAGTATGCTTCCTCCTTGGAGTCCGCGAGCGGGTATTAGTAGTACTAGTGCCTGATTACCTAGCTCCCACTTACTGATCAAACTTGGTTCCACAGGCAGGTGCGCTGGCAAGCAGTCGAAGTGTGGACCCTGGAACGCGTGAACAGACAGGGCTGCATAACTCGTAAACAAAAGTCTTATTTTACGCACGTAGTACTACTCGCGCTTGTGTCCTTCAACAGCTTTCAAGTTTCAACCTGCCTTTTGCCGCTCGTGTTTGACCGTATTGGATCAAGTTGAAAAATTTCCTGAGCCCCAAGGTTAGATCCAGGTATTAAGCGTTGGATAACATCGATTCATGACAGAGTAAGCAGAGTTCGATACCTGCAATAAGTTACAAGGATATCTTTTGAGTGAAGTTCAATCACCTGCGTGACAATCGGAGATGTGACGGCGTGTGTGACCCGATGTACTAATTACTTGCGGCTGTCTTCACCTGCACCCACAGCCAGGGTGTATCCATTTTGTATGCTGCTCTTAGCTGGGAGAAATGTGGTCGTGAACAGGTCAGTCAAAAAAAAAATCAGGAACCCATCTGAACATATCATTTGGCATAGATCCAAGCTTTATGTTGGAGCACGTCAGCTCGCATTCCATGGACGGCAAATGATAGCGTCGAATCCGGTACAGACCGTTTCCTGGGCACGCGCTGATACAATACATCTTCAACGACTGTCCACCGTTACTCCTACTGGAAGACCAGACCCTGCAGACGACAAAGCTCTGCCATTGAGTCCCCCGCCCCCTCGTAGACCTAAGACAGCCTTGAAACCTGGCCCGGTCAAACCAGCGACACTGCGATCCGACCACTCCTCACCACATCCACCCATTCATTCGTCTCCCGATGGCAAGAAGGCCACTCGTCACTATCACCCACCCCGTCACGTGCACCCACCAAAAGCTTTCCAAACTGACTTGTCCGTCCTTGAGCTCGCTAAAAGGGATATTGTAGAGGCGACCGAGAAGGGCGTGCTGGATCCTCCACCTAAAGATGCGGGATCGATCAAACGTTTTGGCCACCATGTTTTCCAGTTACTGGTGTGTTTCCCAACCCTCGTTCATCTCAGCCAAGCTCTCATCACTTCGGGTTGATTACAGAAATTCTACTTCCGAGGTCTTAAGGCAATCAATACTCATCGTAATCAAGTGGCCACCATTCGGAACCGTGTCCAATCCGGAGGAGCTTTACCCACGAGGGCAGAGGTACGGTTCATGAGGACGTACAAGCAGGATGCTCTCAAGTACGTTCCTAGTCCCCTTCTCTTATGGGTTTGGATTGTCTCAGCTTTGGTGCCTATCCTAACGGTGTCACGCAGACTCGTACCATTCATGCTCATTGTTCTGGTGGCCGAAGAAGTCGTGCCATTCATCGCCCTCTACTTGCCACGCATGCTTCCATCTACGTGTGTCCTGCCAGGGCAACGCAACCGGATCACTCTCAAAGCGCGTACCTCACAACTACAGGCACTCTGCCGCGATCGCCAAATGTATGAATTAATTTGCAAAGAGCACCAACAATCCGGGTTCGTCCTTGTACAAGGTCTAAAAGATCCCGTTAAGGTGTGTAGGTACGTTTGCGTAGTTTATCATTTTTTTTCTGGTTTCCTTTATTACTGAGCACCATGTGAAGCCTACTGGGTTTGCCTGCATGGGGTCCTTCGTGGTTGGCTTCCCGGCGTATTGGCCAACACCTCAGGAATGTCGCCGAAGACGACGAGCGTTTACGGAAAGAGGGACATGGGCGTAACTTGACTATCGCTGAACTTCAAGAGGCGTTGTCAGAGCGTGGAATGTAAGTGGCTTAGCACACTAGTACGAACTATAAGCTAACCGTCTGATAGAATACCTACGCCCGAGCGAAGCTCAGCAGAGGATCTAAGAGACCAGTTACGTTGGTGGTTGGACACCTCAGAGGCTATGCCACCGGGTGCTGACCCTGTCAGCAGGCGTTTACTACTCGTTGGGATAATTGGCTCGCAGAAATGCTAGTATATAATCACTTCGTCGGTCGGTCCGACTACTGTCGATTACCTCTAGTTTCATTCTGGTATAGACATACTACACTTGGCGGACAGATCAATTAACAGAGGGTTTTCCTCTGTTCGGGAACTATTTAACGACTCCTCCACTCCCATTATTTACATCGTAGTATCCTGAAAACCTTACTTTGAAATATATAGAATAGTACTAGTACCGAGTGAAGCAATCAGCCTACAGTTCTACTACGCACAAGGTATTGGCATCACGACGGATATCAAAGCTATACTACTGCCATGTATAAAATGTGAGGTATGTAAAGGCAAATATATAGATCCACAAGTCAGCTCCAAATGTCACATAACCAGATTACTCAGTGTCCCCAACCTTTCCTCTGCCCTATACTGAGACTTCCAAAGCGCGACAACCGTCCTTTGATTGAGTTCGAACTCCCCATTGGCGGAGGCACGGCAGCGCCTCCACTCGCACCGAACACCCCGACTCCGTTAGTATTGCCCACAGTGACTAGTGAGTCGCGTGGCGAATTGGAAGTACCATCTGCTCCAGTTCCTCCTGGGCCAGCAGCAGCACCAAGACCAGTGCCGACACCATTCGCTGACGTGGCGACGTCAGGTCGCCAGCCCGTCGATACCCCGGTGAGACCGTGTCGCGCGACATGCGCAGCATGTAGCTGGAGTGGTGTTGGCTTGCTGTTGATTGGGCTATCCAGGTGTGGATATGAGAGGGACTGTGCGTGGGACAACGAGCGTTGATGACCGTGTGACGACAGGGGCGAGGGTGACACGGGGGCATAGGCCCCTGATGACCCACCGAGCGAGAGCGGCGGCATGGTACCGCCAGTGAGCGAGGTGGACGAAGAGAAGGAAGGCTGGATCTTGTGCGAGGAACCTTGCTCATAGAGCGACCCCTCCTGTATCGTCATCATTGTGCGTGCGGGGGAAGTGTATGAACCAGTAGGGAGGTCCTCAAACCCGCCCTCTGCAGAAATTCGACGAATTTCACCGGTGAAGTTCTTCCGAAATAGCTCCTCGAGGGTTTGGTGGAAACGCAGCATCTCAGCTGGACAGATCTGCCCATGAAGTTTAAGGCAACTATCAATAAGTCGAACCTGTGACATGGATGAGATGCATGCACAATAGATTACTTGATTCAAGTGAGCATACCTGATCGTCAATAGCTGTCCGTAGTCGTTCCACCTGTTCAGTCCTATCACGGTGGCGAGTAACATAGTTGGGATCGAAGAAGATTTCCCTATAAGCTGGAACACTGTCTTGTGGAGGGTCCACAGCGCTATTCAGGCTCATCGAGAGGGCATTAGTGGAGAACGTTTGCGTCGTCTTCGCTAACGCAGCATATCTGAGGTGAGAAGAAGCAAGTTCCCTTGTCTTCTGCTCGACCTCGTTGAGCGCGTTCTCCACAGGGGAGACGTGAATGACTTCAGCGTCTGAGACTTCGGATCGCCGGAGAACTGTTGGGAAAGCCTGATCTGTCGTATACAACGTCTTCTCGATCCAGATTTCTTCGTTGCCCTCGCCGTCAGCTCTTGTGATCTGTCTCGAACAACTAAAAAGATTGATCGCACTAAAGGTGTGTCAGCTTATCGCGCAAGATGAACCCCACCAGCGATCACGAACCAGTGTTCATAGTAGCTTCGAATTGCTAAAGGAACATCGAGGCTAGTGAAAACAGAATGGTTACGATTGGGTTCCGGTGAAACCGCCACCACTTGGATGTACTGGTCGCTACCAAACCGAACATCCGCAGGAGGGTCGCCCGCTGTTTTCAGTAGTTGAGCACCAGCGTGCTTGTTAAGCATGCGTTCGCAGAAGGCACCATATCTTTCCCACTCGTATCCTCGATACTAAGATGAACTGTTAACTTGATCCCGTTCAGGATGAAATAATGTCTTACAATGAAATGTTTTCCACGAAGGGCATCTGGGAAGTCGCCCCAGAAGGCAACCCTGAAGTAGTCAGGGTAGTAGCGCTGATCCATGATAATATGCTCCAGTAACGTTGCTTCGTGTCTCAAGATCTCTGCAAGACGGGCGCTACAAGGCTCGCGGTAAGTTATGTTGACATCGTTAGTAAACCAGAAACGTACTAGTTGAACGTAACCTCGGCATGTTGTTTGGCCAACTCTTTGCAGATTTCTATGGCGCTTTCGTACGCCTTTCCTTTGCCTGATATAACTGGTCAGCACCTTGCATTTCGTGTATGAAGAATAATTACCAAGGTAATCCAAGATAAGAAGACAAAGGGTCTCCTTCCGGTGGAACTGAGATTGTTGTGGAAGGCCCAGATCTTCCATTGGAGGAACGAACGTGTAGAGGTCCCACTCATGCAGATCAGAGTGCAACTTGAGGGTCAGGGCAGCCTCCACGTAGTTTTGAGATTGTAAGTGAGCCTATGTATAGCGTTGAGACGGCACAACAATGAAGTGGTCTCGATACCCACGTTCACAAGCTGATGTACATATTTGATATACATCTCGTCACGTCCAATCTCCCGGATAAAACTCATCAAATGCAGCTAGGGAAAAAAGTCAGCCACTTCTTGAATGGCTCAGATAAATTCTTACTGTTGCATGGACACGATCATCTGCAAACTCTTCACCATCAGGTAAACTCCTGACACTAAGCAGAAGCTTCAAAAACGCATCTACTGAATCTAAAAAGGCAGAAACACGCTCTCGCAATTGCTCCTCGACCTCCGAGGACTCGAACAACTGCCTCAAGTGAGCGATGAAAAACGCCCGCGAGATATCGTCGCCCTTGGACTGTGACATGAATAGTGAGTCCAGCTTCCTCACAAGCTCGTTCTCGATCCGGTCAAAGTTGTTAGATTGCTGGTACTCGCAGATTATCGTGCCGTACAGGATGCTGACGGCGGTGTTACGTAGTGAGTCGTGGTGGCTGAGGCAGAGGTTTACAATATGCCCGATAAGAGGGCTGAGCACGTATCGGTACCCCTGTCCGATCAAGAATTAGTACCAAGCAACCGGAAAAAAATGGAGCGGACCCTTTGAAGAGCCTCTGACACTGGAGACTCGGACCCAACGAGTGCTTCCCAAAGTCGACTCAAAATCTCGGCGCCTTCACCACGGATATCACCTCCGAGACGCCAGACAGCACGACGTTTCTGCAAAAAAAAGTCATATAACTGAAGAACTTGGCTTTGACCTTGCCATACCTGAGCAGTAAAATCCTCGATGACAAGCTGATCAGACGAGAGCAATTTCAATAGCATATAGTATGCATCTCGCCATAAATCGCCACTGAACAGTTTCGCAGCGGTAGGTGGTGGTATAAATATCCGCTTGAGCAAGGTTGAAATTGGATCCATCATCTTAATGAGGACCTTATGCGTCAGAATATTCACATTCAACCACGTGGTTGGCCAAGCATCATTGTCAAGGATAGATGTGGCAACTTTGAAGAACTGCGTAAGAAGTACGGCGAAGTGATCTTTGCCCTCGATGTCGTAGCTTGATTCAAGGAAGTTATAGACGTGTTTTGTGGGTGCGGAGAGTATCAGTGAGAGGAAGACGATGGCAGTTTCGCCTAGCCCAGGGTTGAAGAGTTTCCCGTCTTCACCAGATGAAGGATTCGACGCATTCTTCTGGACAACAGAAAGTGATGCCATAAGGGAGAACGGATATGATTCTGGGAAAGAGACAGGAATGGGTGCTGTGGTAGTCGTTGGCGTTCGCGTGCACTCAACAGCACGGTGGTTGGCAGCGTTTTGGAACTCGCGATATGTTTCGAGTAGCCTAGTCAAAGTATGAATTCGGCACTCTGTCAATTCCTGGAGACTCACCTGGGGACCAGCATAAGCAGAAATTCCACATTATCCTGCTCCTGTCTCAGCATATTTCGATCTGCGGCCACCGTCGGCGACACCAACTGTTGCTGCAGCTTGTCGAGCATCACCGCAATGATTGTGACACACAATCTCATTGACTCCAGCCAGCTCACCCGTGACGCATCCTTGAGGCTGTCGGAATCACCCGGTTGGGTCTGAGTGAACTCGTCGTAGCGACCAAAGTGAGGCTTGATCCACAAAACGACAGCTTGTACGAGGAGGGAACGCGCTTGTGGTTCATCAAAGAGGAATCCCTTCACGATTTGCAGGTACATAATCAGTCGCCAGATGATGATCTTGCCCTTGCCAGAGGAGATCGCGTTTGCGAAGTTCGTTGCAAAGGATACAAGCTCAATGGTGGAAAAAAATTTGGCCAACTCCGGCAGCGTCGAAGTAAAATGTTGTAATGCGATGGTCTGCGTGCCGATAATGGATAGAGGAGAAGATGTCGCCATCATGCGGTTTACTTCCACGAGGTGTGCCTGGACTTCTTTCTTGAACGTCGTTTGGAGGTGTTCAGAAGTTGCCCCACTGCCAACTTCCTTTTGTTTTTGCAGTTCTCGAGCGCGAGTGATGAACTTGAAGATATAGTGCCACACTTTAAGGGCAGCCCTTAATGGCGAGGCCGTATCCGTTCCCGTGGGGTTCCTCAGTAGCCTGTTCATCGCCCGCAGCATCAGTGACGCTGCAGCGGCACAATTGAAATGTTGCTCAATATAAACATCCAACACAGGCTGAAAATTGCTGAAACGCCTGTCCTGGACGATTCCAAGTACGGTCACAAGTGCGTTGAACACGAGATTGTCCATTTCACCGGTCTGATTCGACGACGAAACAAGAATGCCGAACAGAGAGTCGAATATGTCTCGAAGGAACTTGACAATTTCCCCTTCGCCCACGAACGTGAACTTGCTAAGCACCGTAGAGAGGAGATCCTTATCAACAAGCTGGTCCCACTTAAGCAAGCTCAGCAAGACTGGGTTTTGCGTGAACTTTGTGGAACATAACGAGGAGCGGATGGTCAGGGTGTCGCGCAAGGGGGAAGCGAGTTTCTGTAACTCGGCGGAGATCGTCAGTTGCTCGGGTCGCTGGTTGGGCAGATGCCAGGGAGATGAGTTCAGATACATGTCCGGCGTGATTTGGTTCAACTTGTCGGCCTTGTACAAGACCAATGTATGACTTCCATCTTCCAGGAAAGCGCCTTGGTCAGGAAACAAAGGCTGGAATGCGAACGCAAAGGGACGTTCTAGACCTAAAGCACGATGGCCAGTGCGATTTCTGAATGTGAAGAAAAGATGCCAGTCGGGGATGCCATGCAGGGGAAGCTGAAGTTTGATGAGCTCGCCAAAAGTGGGCTGATTGTTGCGAGCGAACACCATGGAATGGAAGAGTGTGACACAAGGTTCGCCTGACCCAAGAGAGATAACGCGCTCTACTTGATTACCCTGGGAGTCGCGTACCTCCATAGTAACTTGGATATTCTGCGTCATTGGTCCCGGACGGGCGAGATTGACCACGCTAAGACGGTTGGAAGGGACATGAGAGGTAGTGAAGTCACCTGACCAAAGCTTGATGTAGAGTTCATTGCGAATGTCGCCAGGGAACACGACATCGGGGAAGCCAAGCCGGAGGGTAAGAGGGATGTCCTGCAAGAGGGACATATTCTCTCGAATAATTATCGACGAATCCCCATGAAAGATCTTAAGTGCCACAGCAACCATTTCTGCCCTACGTACAACAACGTGGATCGTTTGAAATAATAGTCGGAGAAAGAATAGACGTACCTCGAAGATTTGTCGTACTCCTTCGAATTATTTGCTATGATGTCTTGGTGTAGCATCGAGAACAAAGCTTCATTCGTGGGGACGTAAATTGGCATCGCATGCTCCCGCATCGACGATACCTCCGCGCCATCTGTGACCATCTTACTAAGCTGCGTCAGCTCAAGGACGGCGCAGCCGAATGGACGGCGGTAGTTGGCCGTCTCTGGTGTAGAAGTGAGAGGCGTGATGGTACCACGCGAAAAGCTGGGTCCCTGATCGCTGATAGAAAGTGAAGACTCCGAGGGTCGTCGACCATCGGTCGTCCCAGACACACTGGGGACGCCGGAGCTCATATGTGAAGCCATTTTCATGGCGCCATTTCTGACGATTCTGCACACTAGGAATAGGGTATCTTGTGCATCGCTTTGCGCGATGTCGATAAATAGTGTCCTAGCACGCATGGTCGAGCCCCCTTCCCGAGTGGGAACACCATTGTGATTGAGGACGACACAGAACTCTTCTGTCACAAACCGAGGTGCATCCGAATGCTTGTAAATCGAAAAGAAAAGTTCGGCAGTTTCACCAGGTGCGCAGAGGGTCGCCACAAAAGCACGGAGGTCAAGGAAAATATGATAGAACTTGGCGGCGTTAGGCTTGTTACTCCCGAGCGCGGGGGAAAGAGGCCCAGTGAAGCGTGAAGAAGTACGCCGACGCGCGACATCTGGGAAAGCGGAGTGAGCTGGGATGGGGATGGGCACTGAGGAACTACTGTGATCCGCAGGCCCGATGGTAAGCTTGGAGTTGTTCGGATGCTCCGTAGAAACGTTCATGTATGCGAGGGCGGTCTGCATTGCATACATTCTGACCGCGCTCATCCAGCTTCGTGGGTCGAACTCTCCCTCAACATCAACAGTCACCAATGCGCCCCACGTCGGATGTCTGACTATAATGTCCAAGCCCTGTACTACGTTTCCGGTGACAAGCCTCGTCACGCAATCTCTTCTTAGCGCTACGGTCTCGTCGGCACTAAGAGTCTGTGCTAATAACTGCCTTCTGCCAAGGTGAAGGGCCTCGATATGACCCTTGACGGTATGGAAGAGCGGATAATCCCTGCGCGCAAGGTAATGGAACATGAAACTGTGCCATTCTCTGAGGGCCGACGCGATTTCGTCGATGAGGGGCTGTTCGGCACCAGATGCGGTATCATCGCCCGATTTGAGCGACGGCCGGGGTGGGAGTGGTTTCTGCGGCTCGGATGGAGTAGTTCCAGAGTATATGCTTGTAGGATAGACCGTGACGGCTGCACGGGATGACTTGGCAGTGTCCGGGGGAGGGAGGAGTTTGAACTCCTTGCGTTCGTCATCTTGAAGATCCCCGCTACGTTCCTTTTCTCGATCTGAGTGGTTGAGACGATCGCGATGAGGGTGATCCGGACCAGAATTGGCGCGTTCACGTTTCCACTGAGCGAGATAGTCTGCTGCATGGGACAATACGTTTGGCACCGGGAAGGGGACGTTTTGGTTGTTGGGATTGATATTAAGAGATGTCACGAGCTCCGGAAGACGGCCCTCTGCATCTGAAAGTTCGTCGCGGATGTACACGTGTGAGGCCGGAAAGATCCCAATGAATACCTGCTGAGGTTCTTCTATTTTCACAGGTTTGGCGGACGTTGATGGGTCACAGCTCGACCAAGGAATTGGGGGTCGACGAGCTGAGCACACGACATATCTGCAGCAACAAAGTTGAGCCTAAATCGATCGCAATTTCATGAAAGCACGGTGGACATACCCACGATACCAAACACCTTCAACTTCCTTGGCTCTGGGCGAATATTTTTCAAAGGCATATACCTCATCGCCGACCTCGAGGGAAACGACGTCGCGATGTACAGTATTGTCCTCTGTTGAACCCTCGGTGATCGTGGACATGGGCCTTCGGGTTGATATGCGGGTGTCGCGTTTGGATGGTGATAACGGGTGGACTGCATACCCGTATGCGATAAGTGGGAGAGGCTCCCAGACGCCCTTGCGCATGTTTTTTTTGCAGGGTGGTGAGAGAGTAAGAGAGAACGAGGGAGTCGGGAGCTGCGCTGATACTTAGCCTCTGTAGAGTGAAACGCTGCCGTGCATTGCAGTGAGTGCATGAAACAGACAGCGCACTGTGATACAGGCACTGTCCCACGCAAGGCTGAGCGCTGGGACCTCTGAGGCTTGATCCGGTGTTGGCTACCAACCATGTTGTCTTCAGCCTCTCGTGCGCGTCGTCCAGACCACGTACGTCCTCTGCGGACGCTCACAGGACACACTGACACCGTCAGGTGTGTCGCTTTTTTTCCTGACAACCGCCGTCTCGCCAGCTCTTCATGGGACAACACAATCCGAATATGGGACATCGAGACTGGACTGCAAACTAGAGAGCCACTGACGGGTCATGCTGACGTCGTTCGCTCGGTCGCTGTCTCTCCAGATGGCGAGCGAATAGCCAGTGCATCCGAAGACCACACACTACGAGTATGGAATGTCTCCACCGGCGATCTCTTGTATGACCCTCTCGAGGGACACGCATCCGGACTGTGGTGCGTCACCTTCTCACCCGACGGGCGACGGATAGCTACAACGGGGGACAACACCATACGTATATGGGATGCATATACAGGCGAATTGGTTGCAGGTCCATTCAGATCACACAATGGCAATCTATATTCCCTCACGTACGCCCCCGATGGACTCGAGATCGCCAGCGTTGCCAACGACAAAACAGTTCGCATATGCGATTCAGACATTGGTCAGATGCTTGTCGGTCCAATGGAAGGTCACGAGAACGACGTCCGATGCGTCGTATACACACCCGACGGTCAGCGCCTCGTAACGGCCTCGGACGACGGCACTATACGTGTCTGGGATGTCATCACCGGAGAGCAAATAGGCGACCCTATGAAATCTCATACAAACGTCATCACTTCGATCGCAATCTCCCCAGATGGCACCTTCCTTGCCACCGCAGGGCCAAATACCGTCATGCAGATCTGGAACCTCACTACCCAAGCAGTTGCCAACCCAATTCTTCGCCATGCCAACGATGTCTCCTGCGTGCATTTCTCTTTTGACGGTCGGTACATCGCCAGTGGGTGCTGCGACTTCAGAATATGGCTTTGGGACGCGGGTCTACTATGGCGCAATCAGCCCACTCCGTTGGCCACGGATTTTTCCCCTGTTCCACGGGTTCCATCCTTTGCGGAACCACCCTTTCCTCGTACACCTGTTTTTTCTGAGGTAAGCCATTGTTTGGGAGATAGCCAGGTTGGCATAACCCACATCGATCAGCTTCCGCTTCTTCCGGGACATGAGGCGTCGCAAGCGGACAGGCGGTCACCAGCCATGATACCTCTCCCACCCTCTCCATTGAGTTCCATCGCAGTTGTAGGTGCCCCCCTATACTTGAGTGATAACCAATTGAAACTCATAGATACAGCTTCCGAGAAGTCCAAGTCAGACGGACTTACCACCCCACAGCCAAGAACAGACAGCTCTAGACACAGTTGTGCGCCGTGTCCCTGGTCTTTGGAGCAAGCGCTTGCGTGGGAGCAAAGGAAACGGGTTGAATGGTTCCAAAGTCAAGAGTACCACCCGATTCAAGGCCGCGGTCCGACGATTCTTATACGTAAGTCTGAAAGTCCGTGATCTAATTGCTAACTCCCACACCATACGCAGCCGAATTCGTCATCACGCGCTCAAGAGCGTAAAGATGAGAAGCAACAATCAGATGCTGAGAGCCCTGTTACACAATCGCCTTCGCAAGGCATTACGCAGCGAGGGGATCTAAACATTCCCCCTTTCGAAGATGCAGACGAAATCGTGTTTCTCTGTTGTTATTTTTCCCGTTCGAAACGATCTGACCCCTGACCTTTGTACTTGCATCTTGTAGAAGACTCACTCACACTTTTGCATCGACTCAGTAGCATTACATAATTTGTATTACCTCCTGCATCCCGTTCACGCAAACATTGTCAACTTATAGTACCTTCTTTGTCCGCAGTAACTGCATCTTTCAACAATGATGGTATGGTTGATCGATGATGCGATATCTCAGCCCGGCCTCAAGGCCTCATTAACATTCGTGAAAGTTCTTGCGCCGCCTTATCAGAGGGGGATATAAAGATAGCCTAATACTGACCTGTTTAGTTGGTGTGCATCGGCGTTCATTGAATCATTCCCATGGCCGCGCCAGAATACGACATCGTCTTTGCTGGGGGTCTGTCGAATTTCTCATTGGCATCCCGGTGACGACTGACGAAAACGTTCCAGGAGGAACAGTGGCTTGTGTCATCGCTGGCCGATTGCTCACAGCAGATCCCTCCCTCAAGATCCTGGTGGTAGAGAGTGGCCATCACTCGCGCGATCGTCAATACCATTACCAGCCATGCCGATTCCTGGAAAACCTGGCGCCGACGAGCACGACAGTCACCTTCAACGCTGGAAAGCCCAGCCCCTTACTGAATGGACGGCCGCTTATCGTGCCTTGTGGTCGTGCCCTTGGTGGAGGTTCCACCGTCAATTGTAAGCCCATGCTACCATATATTACGAAATACTACTGATTGTCAAGGCGCACACCTCAGTCATGGTGTATGTTCGCTCTGCTGCATCTGACTATGATGACTGGGCAAAGCATGGGAACGAAGGATGGAGTACAGCAGACTTACTCCCACTAATGAAAAAGGTGCATCGCGTCTTGTAAGATGCATTGAGATCAAGTCGAATGATCATCATACATAGGCCGAAACTTTTACAGTCGCCCCAGATCTACCAACACACGGATACTTTGGGCCGACGAAGATTTCGAGGGGCGGCCATATCTTTCCTGTCAACCAGCAGTTTTTTGATGTTATAAAGGAATATGATCCGAGCACACCACAAGTCATGGATAACAATGACTTGTCCACGTCACATGCGTACAGCGTGAGTGCCGCGCCCTGCGGTGGTATTGCCATTGCCGACACGATAAAATATTGCTATATACTAGATTTGGAATAAGTGGGTGTACGAGAAGAACAATTGCACCAAGCCCCCTAACGTCTTTGAACAGGTACATTGATCCAAAGACGGGACGGCGCTCGGATGCTGCAACAAACTATTTATACCCGCATAGCGATAACCCGAACTTGCACATACTTGTCGGAAAACGTGTGAAACGCGTCACCTTTGAGTATGCAACATTCATCTTCTGGTACACATCTGACCCGATCTTCAATAGGAACGGAACTGCAGTTGGAGTAGAGTACTTGGACGATGCCATTTCCTGCCCAGCAGGCACTACCTATATTTCAACTGTCAGAGCCTCAAAGTTGGTAGTGGTATGTGGAGGCGCGTTTGGCTCCCCGACGATCTTAGAAAGGTCTGGCATCGGATCCCGCACAATCTTAGAGAAGAAAGGCGTTCCCGTGGTCGTAGATTTGCCGGGTGTGGGGGAAAACTATCAAGGTAACGCGATCTTCGCAGCCCGCATTCTGACACTTATCTTCTTCAATATAGACCACTACGGCATCTTCCACGGATATCACGCATCTGATGATACGGCCACTATGAAGGATCTTTGGAGTGGGAATGTGGATGCGTATCAAGGCAGGTAATCCTCTTTTCAACGACACTCATCACTCACTGGTGGGTCATTGTAGCCAGTCTCGAGGAATGGGAGAGCCATGGAAAGGGGCTGATTGCGACGAAGTTAGTTTCCGTCTTACTCGAATACCTCCTAATATTCATGATACAAACAGTGGTATTGATATTTTGTTCAAGATGCGTCCTACGCCGAAGGAACTAGAGTGTATGGGTCCCGAATTTGCAGCAAGATGGGAGACATTCTTCAAGAATGACCCTGATAAACCCGTAGCAGCCATTGCACTGCTTGTTGGGTAAGAGTATTGTTCACATATACCATCGCCTTATACTTATTGTCCGTGTCTAGACCACTTCCCAATCCTTCTACCTTGCCCTCCGGAGAGGTCATCTCCGGTGGCTTTTACATTGTGTGTCCCACCTTACCTTTGGTATCTAGCCCTGATACAGTTTTGCAGTTCTATCCCGCCTCCGTGGGGAGCGTGCATATCTCGTCTGCGGAGGATGCCAATGCACCTGCAGACTTTGATCCCAGATGCCTGTCAGAGTAGGTCTTTCCTCTCACATCTGTAGGGCATTTTATACACCGCTTTCTGTCAGCCCCTCCGACTTGCAACTCTTTTCCATGGGATACAAGAAAATCCGGGAACTTTTCCGTCGCATGGCATGTTTCAGGGGGGAGGTCGCAAGCGATCACCCACAGTTCCCCGAGGATAGTGCGGCATCGTGCAAAAAAAAAGAAGGACCCATACCCATCGATGCCCCTGACATCGTCTACACCCCTGAGGATGATAAAGCAATAGAGGAGTACATCCGTAACCGTGGTAAGTGGCAACGACCCAGGCTTTAGTCTTTGAGCTTTTGACGGCGAATTTTTTGATATACATAGTTCAAACGACGTGGCATTCGGTGAGTATAGATCACGCCCAATATAACTGTCTGCCCACTGATTAGTAGTTGCTTCATGCAGCTTGGAACTTGTGCGATGAAACCCCGTGATCAAGGTGGCGTCGTTGATGCCCGCCTGAGCGTTTATGGTGTCAGTCGCTTGAAGATTGCAGGTATGAATATATGATCCGGCGTTCAGCGGCATGCGATTGACTACCTTGCAGACCTGTCTATTGCACCTGGAAATGTTGGAACAGTACGTCAAATGTTGTTGTCTGCCTCGAGTGGCATATTTATGCCACTTGTTAATTTTAGAACACCTATTCCACTGCCTTGGCCATTGGAGAAAAGGCAGCTATCCTCATTGCTGAAGACCTGGGAATCAAGCTTGACAGTGAGGTTGTTACACTATTGGAACAGACAACTGGTTGATTGCCTGGAATGTTACATATATCCAATTTGTTCAAGAATCAATTGCGCGTATGCTACTGTTATGAACTTGTGAAAGAAAACAGAAAGAAAGTAGAGACTAGTGCCCGAAACCTGTCTGCGTATTCAGTATGCGTATTTGGGCAGTGCCGGAGAGAATTCCAACAAGCTACGAAGGGGTAGTCATAAGTACGTTGCGATACAACTATGTCCAAACTGTAAAACGACAAAATTATTAAACCGAGATAGGTCATCACCAGCGGGACGAGAACGATGGGCAGTACCTGTGAGAGATAAACATATGTGTAGATGACAAAAGATCGAATAAAAAGTCCTATCTATAATGTCTCTCCAGGATCCAGAGGTCCAAGGGGTCCATATACGTCGCCAGGTCGCCGCCGTGAGCGGTCGTCCGAGCTTTGAGCGCTGTTTAACGGTGTCGTAAGGGACGTAGATGAAGATGCGGAAGGTGTACTTGGGCCATCGTACAACCCTGCTCGTGACATGGATGCAAACCCCATCAAGTGCTGCTGTGAGGGATTGTCAGAGAGCTGATATCGTGGCGCAGACGTTGGCGTCCGCGATGGTGAAGGACTCGGGTCGTCATCAAAGCCCGCATCGAGCATCGCCTCCATCTCAGCACCATCGATGACCTTCCCGTCACTGGCCACCTCTGATATTGGGAGTAGACCCACTGGTGGCGGGGGGTACTGTATGCTGTTCTCATTGTATGCGCCAATCTGCAATCCCCAATGGTCGTCGTCTGAGGAGGCGAGTGAGTGCGTATCCGAACCGTCATACTGACTGCCAGTGCGAACACTGAGGAGATCGTTGTCCGTGGAAAGGAAACCACCAGGGTGCATACGCTCCATATCCTTGCGTCGCCGTTCTTCGCGCTTCAACTTGCGAAGCCGTGATCGCTCCCAGTCCTCCCAGCGACGTAAGGGAACGGATGCACCATTAAAGACACCACCACCCGAATCGTGAGCTTGGCCTTTGGCTTCCCCTTCCACCTTCCTGCAAATTGCGTCAGTCCCTTAGGTCATCGAAATGAGTAACGACTGCACCAACCTGGTCTCTCCCCATGAGAAGTCATCGAAATGCCAGAATGCATACACGGGCAATATAAAGTTCCAAACGGGGAGAGCAAGGAGGTAGGCAAACATCCAGAACACATACACTATCTTGCGGGTCGTAATCAAGATCAAGACGGCGGGGAGACCGAGTACAGAGCATAGCATTACCAACGGGATTGCTTCCTGGAATGTGTTCGGAGGTTGCAAGACCATGCCAACGATGAGCATATATGTTAGGGAAATGGCAATCGGGAGTACGACAGTGCCAAGCAGATCCATGAATACAACAAATTGCATGCTGAAACAAAATGTACCACAGAGATTGCGCACCAGAATCAGTTCCATGAGGTTGTGGACAGTGGAGTTGATCCAGCGGCGTCGTTGGGAAAGAAGAACAGAAAAGGTATCAGGGACAACAGTGCGACAACGGGCTTGTGGTAGAAACATCATCTTGCGGTTAGGAAATGTACGAAGAAGAATGGTGGTTAGGAAGCGATCCTCTCCGAGTAGGAGAAGGTTCTTCTGGTGCAAAGTCGTGACCTCACTCTGGCTATACTCGCGGACAATTTCTGGTTTGATGATGAGAGGGACCCAATCATCGCCAGAGGTCCTCCGAGCCTTGAGTCGGAACATGGAGAAGCAACCTGGGAGACACGTAACACCACCGAATACGGACTCGAAGGCTTTGGCAAGATGATGGGAGATGAAGTACTCGAACACTTGGATAGCTGTAACCCACGATTGACGCTTGTTGGCTATTCGAGTCTCGCCGCAGACACCCATGATCATTTGGTCATGGTGCATGCAATTGACAAGATACTTGAGAGAATCAGGGAAAACCTTGGTATCTGCGTCGACCTAAAAGAGTGATAAGTACCAAGTTTTCTATCATTGACTGCGCTTGCTGTACCATCAAACAAACTTCAAAGAAATCTGGTGTCACCCCCATCAGTACGTGAATCTTGCGAAAGAGGTCAAAGTCGAGCGGAGTCATGCGGTCATTGTAGGTGACACGGGAGAAGAAGTTCATTAGGATGAGTTGACTGTCACGCTTGCCTCGATTTCCAGGTTTTTTCTCCGTTGCAGCCTCTACTTCCGTTCCACACTTGACAATGATGATTGTAGGGGTGCGCCGGCCAGCAACAGCTGGCGATAAACGCATTGTAGGCTTTCTCTGAAGGAAAGTTGGTGGAGAACTTACTGTAATGACCAGCGTAAATCATGGCACGGTTTTCCCTCTTCGCCCCGGAGCCAATGGCAATGTAGCTCATTGGCATAGGGTTTCCGAAACGGGGGTCAGCATCCAGCAAGCTAACACAAATATCCGGTGTGCTCCGCTTTTCTCCCGCTCCAGTGATCATACCGTCGGCGATAACGAAAAGTAATTTTCGGTGATCCGAGTACGTCGTCGAGGATATTGAGTCGAGTGTCGTCCGAAGTGACTCCTCGCCCTCTGAATAACAGGTGACCAAGCAAACCGCAAACAATTCAGCGCCGATCTGAGCCAAACTCATCACTTGGTTTACTTCTGGCGAAACTAATGTTGTACTTGACGTCGAGGCAATGCTGCGTACGTTCCTCGGGGGTTTCGCGAGTTTCCTGGACCCTCCTGCGCCGGCCCATGGCGCGACACCTGTCCTGTTATCAACTGAAATGTTGGCGCCCTCTGGCATTACAGCAGGACTGATGGCTGAACGATTGAGCTCCATATGGTCAGGAGGGCCAGCCAGACGAGCAGATATGAACCAATTGAATATACAAGCCATTACGAAGCGTGCCAGGACAAGTGCCAAGACGACAATGAGGCCGACGTAGAGGAGCAGGGAGGAGATGAAGCAACCAGGTGTGATTTTGGCTATGTTGCCTGCGTAATAGCGTTGCATGAGACATGGGACAGCAGATCGGATGTCGGTGCGACTGTAGAAGAGGCGAGTAGCGTCTTTGCCGCTAGCCGCAGACTGCTTGAGAATTGTGCGGATTGCGAGGTCTACGGAGTCTGCAGGTATGGACTTGGGGTGAAGAGTAATGTATGGATTCATGTTGAGGACGGCGCCGTCGATCACAAAGTAGTTGGAGAGATTAGCTACTTGGTCCCAGTCGTACCCGAGGAGCATGGTGGTTTCTTGTATGTTGAGCTGGGAAAAGGTGGACGAGGAGTTGAGAGGACCAAGAGGACACGGCAAGGAGGAAGTGCAAGGATTATCGGTGGCGGCACTAAAGGACAAGCCCTTGCAGGCAGTGTATTCAGACGTGCTCCGAGTAAAGTAAGGAGTGATATCTTGACCGGGTTCTTGCTGTGCGAGTAAAAGAAGGTCAACGTCTGAGGGGCTCATTGCAGACGATACGTTGAACATGTAGCCCTCGATGCTCAGCGTGCCAGCGACGGAGCCGAGGAGAGTATATCTTGCGGTGCTAGATGAGTTTGGACAGAGCACCTTCTGTGTGCCAACGGTGACGAATGCGACGCAACCACATAGAATGAAGATGAGAAAGCACAGAGTAATCTTTTCCCTCCATGCCTGTACCATGCCCTTGTCCTTCAATCTGCCGACAGACCTGAGGAGAAAAGAAGGTGCCCAGAAAGTAACGATTCTGGAGAACAATCGCCATGGGTCTATGCCACTTCCAGTGATGCCAGATGGTATTGAACCAGATGCGCTGGGTGATAGTGATGAGGGGGGGTTAATGAGTGGGACTGGTGCGACACTGCGCTCCGGGCGAGTGAGCGTTTTAGCACGGCGAATGGTGGTGCCGGTTGAGATCGGTGGTCGTGTCGTCCGTACTGGAACATCATTGGGAGCGAAGGTTGGGTGAACGAAACGCGTTGTCATGTCGATGACAGTGGCCACTCCAGCACGCAAGGCTACAGACAGGGAATGGTCAGAAAAAAGACAGAGGGAGAAAGGAGAGACGTGAAGAGGGCAGTAGCAGCCAGCTGTAATATCCCGCCGATGACGGTGAGTGTAGCAACGAGCAATATGTCGCGGGAAAAAAAATGCCAGCTCTCGCTGTGCTCGCTTGTGATCCACTTCATGACCGCCCCCGTGTCGGGCTCGCATCCGCCATGGACGATGCAGGTGCGTTCACTGGGCTTGCTGCAGGCCGTACTCGACATGCCACACAGCTCTCGCCGTTGGCCTCGCAGCACCACTTGAGCGAGTATAGCCGCATCAAGCATGGCCATCTCGGTATGCTCTCCCTCACGCACCCCATGCCAGCTCTCATCTAGCCACAGGCTCTCCTGTCCAGTATGCCCCCATGTCCCTACACGTACCTCACCTCGTCGATGAGCTCAGGGAGCGTCAGGTCAGGTATGCAGATCAAGTCTTGTGGTGGCCTTGTCCCTCAAAGCCGGACAAAAATACTGCCCCGGTCATCCCTGCCTCTGACCAACGTGTTGCGTCATCTACCCAAGACTCCTCTGTGATTTACTCACAAATACAGCGAGAAATATGTGACGCGTTGTCGCATTCCATTCCCAAACTTCGTTCCGGATCAGTTAACACACCAACGGTCAAAACCTCCGAAACACATCCAATCCAGTGTGTGCATACTCACACCTTATTCAAATGTGCTAACCATTCCTTTTCTCAGTATATCAGCAATAATACCCCCGGAATCACTCGTTGCAATCTCATCTTATGTCACGCATCGTGGCAAGCCTTCAGCAATCTTGTTTGACATACCCTCACCCTACACGCTGGATCGTTTAACCGAATACAATCGTTTATTCTCCTCATTTGCCAACACCCCACTGATACCCGTTCGTCCATCATGTTCTGTTGACTTACAGACCTTGTCTATCTCAACCCGACCGTCTCACACGTTGCACGGACGTGGCCCTTCCATCACTAATGCCCTTCGTACAGCTATCTGTACCAAGTTGTCCATTCCGCCTTTCCGGCTCCCCCCATCTCACACCAAGCCTCCCAAGAAAGATTCCATAAGATCTATTTCTATCGAAGGTCCCACCGAGAGGAGTTCTGATGTCATGGATGCCCTTCCTAAGCTCCTGACACCCCGAGGACCCATCTATGCACCTACACCGACCCGTAGCCTCTCAGAGCCTCCTGTCGTTTTCTTTCCCTCTGTTGTCAATCCCATGGAATCAAACATTCTACCTCTTCCCTTGTGAGTGAATCATCTTGAAGCCATCGCCTTCTCTCACCCCCTGTTAGAAGTCCGGCTACCTGCCCGTACCGAAGAAGCAAAACAAAGGAAAGTGCTGAGAAGACCCTACCTCGGTCAACAACAAAAAATGGCATTAAAAATTTTCGACATTTAAAACTTGGAAACCTTTTCTTGTCATCCTGTCCGGGGAAAAAAGGTCCAGTTTACTTCTTTCCAGCTTTTCATAAACGAACTTACCGGCGGCAGTGCGCCTCGAGGGACCTATCAGAGGCAAACGCGCTGTATGCAGGAACCTTGAGCTTGATCTCAAGCGCGTGAGGCAAGTTGGTGTTCGCTGCATCGTATGGTAAGCCTCGATTCCTCCGGTCTTTGGCATTGTCGCTGAGACCGTTTCTACTCGTAGCTGTCTGGATGACGACGAACTGCAGTTTCTTGGTACTCCATGGGAAGAGTACTGCCGGCTTGCGCATCAAGAAGGGCTAGATGTTCTCCGGTATGGGCTCGCGCCTCACTTTTTGTCGACCATACCTCAGTCACTCGGTATCTCCAGCATTCCACTTCCAGAGGGCCTTTGTCCACTCTCACCGCAGTCGCTTGATGAGGATCTCACACGAATTATTGAGAGGTATACCATCAATGGTATTCCTGTACTCGCGCACTGCAGAGGTGGAGTGGGCCGCGCGGGTCTCGTTGCTTGTTGCTGGATCCTGAAACTCGGGCTCTGTGGATGGATCGAGACTGACGTTGTGGGCAGCCCAAGTACGGGTGGCACAACTGGTGATACTTCCATGCAAATCTGGGACAACGGCACTGTTGTTCGTAAAGATACCCTCCAGCTCGTCGAGCGTGTGATAGGAGTGGTAAGGGTCAGACGGAGTGTCAAAGCAATCGAAACGTTGGAACAGGTCAAGTTTTTGGTAGAATATGTCGACTATTTGAGATCATGTGGTCGGGGGGGATACGCCCAGGGATCATTAACATTATGAACTTCAGTGCAAGGATATTATTGCATACTTGCAATCCAATGGTAATCACAGACTTGTCATTAGTATGGACATTTGGTTTGAAGGTGAAATGGAAATTGCACATGCTCACAAGTGGCCACTGTGACATCTACGGAACATAGCCGCTCTAGAGAGCACTTCTCCGAGCATGGTCTTCTGTAGTTCTGTCACCGAATCTTAGGTCGTTCCACCTACATGTGTGCCAAAGCCAGTTCTGTGTCCATGTGACAAAGTACTAACTTGCTGAACCTTACCTGAATTGAGCCCATGCACCTACTTAGGCTGTCTTACACGGCCACCCGAGGGTGAAAATCAGCCGAGTATGATGGGCCAGTGCCAGTCCAAATATTCCATCTGTGACCTGGTCCAAGAGTTGCATGCCGGTGTGATCAGGGATGAGGACTACGAGTGCAAGGTGCAAGAGAGCCTGATTTCCGAACACTTGTGGTTGGTCCTATGTGTCTTAAGCATGTACAATGGTGTCAAACAACTTGAATACGTACTGGTAGATACAAGAATCTGTTATCCTTCAGCAAGGATGTGACAAGTGATAATGTATTACTATTGATTTCATGCTAGGTTGCAAACCAGAAACTGGCGGTTGAGGAAATGCGATCCGATTACTGACGGTAGGTGCTGCGGCTGTGATGGGGCGATGGACTGCATTGCACGGGAAACGGTGGACAGAGGTTATGTTGCAATCAAGGACAGTAATGTTGCAACAGGCAGAAGACCGAGTTGCGTTGCAATGGCAACACGAACGTTGCAGCAGGAGACCAAATTGGGGGATGCTCACCTATGGAAAGTCAGATATGATTACGATGATGTGTACAAATAATCACGACTTGTTGACAACAAGTCCAACACCTGTTGCAG
>Ga0307518_10000165_pt1 | contig 49424 bp, 54 predicted proteins | sample 25_EM_MG_FD_203889 | JGI IMG/M metagenome (GOLD analysis project Ga0307518, IMG submission 203889) | Populus trichocarpa ectomycorrhiza microbial communities from riparian zone in the Pacific Northwest, United States - 25_EM | ecosystem: Host-associated > Plants > Roots > Unclassified | place... | reverse complement strand
CGCATCCTCACCGAGGCCGGAGTGGCGTCACCGCGTTCGGACGCGGAACTGATCGCCTCCCACGTCCTCGGTGTCGAACGCGGCCGCCTGCCGATGGTGCCGCTGGTGGACCCGCCCGTCATCGACGCGATCGGCCAGCTCGTGAACCAGCGGGCCAAACGGATCCCGCTGCAGTACCTCACCGGCTGGGCGGCGCTCGGCGATATCACGGTCAACGTCGGCGCCGGGGTCTTCGTCCCGCGCCCGGAGACCGAACTGCTCCTGGAATGGGGCCTCAAACTGCTGCACGGACGCGAATATCCGGTGGTGGTCGACCTGTGCACCGGCTCCGGCGCGCTGGCGCTGGCCGTGCAGCACGCGCGACCGGACGCGGTCGTCTACGCCGTCGACATCGACGCGCAGGCGCTCGCGTGGGCGCGGCACAACGCGGACGTCCACGCCGACGCGGGGGACACGCCCATCCGGCTGTACTCCGGCGACGTGGCCGACAGCACGATGTTCGCCGAGCTCGACGGGCTCGTCGACCTGGTGCTGTGCAACCCGCCGTACGTCCCGGAAGGCACCCCGGTGCCGGCGGAGGTCGCCGAGCACGACCCGCCGCGGGCGGTGTTCGCCGAGGAGAGCGGGCTGGCGGTGATCCGGCACGCGATCGCGGCCGCCGCGCGCCTGCTGCGGCCCACCGGCGGGATGGCGATCGAGCACGACGACACGCACGGCTCCGCCGTCCCGGCGCTCGTGCGGGCGCGGCGGGTGCTCACGGACGTGCAGGGACACCTCGACCTCGCCGGACGGCCGCGTTTCGTCACCGCGTTGCGCGTCTCCTGATCCGGCGTTCGGCGGATAGTTAGCGAGACTCACGACTTCCGGCGGTGCCCAGGGCAAAGCCCACCTCCTAACGTCGATCACGGCCGCCTCATCGGCGGTCCGACTGGGAGGTGTACCCCGATGCGATCGTCTCTCCGACGAGCCCCACTCAGAACACTCGCCGTCCTCGCCACCGTCGCGCTACTGCCGGGTCTGGTCGCCCAGCCCGCGTCCGCCGTGGAGCCGGTACGAGGCTGGCCCGCCGCGATCGACGGGTCGACCTGGGAGAACCAGGACCACATGACGTGGGACGACTACCGCAAACCGCCCGGCACCAACTGGGCCGACCCGGCGCTGAAGCCGACCAAGCGGATGTTCAAGGGCGCCGTGGTGCTCGCGGACTACCCGGATCAGGAATTCGCCGTCACGCAGGCCCCGCGTTCGACGGTGTTCGGCAACCCCGGCCCCGCCGCGAGCAACATCCCCCGCGCGGAGGTCGCGAAGTTCTACCAGGACTTCCTCAACAAGCCGCAGGCGCTCAACCAGGGCCACACGATCAACGAGTACTGGATGGAGGACTCCGGCGGCAGGCTGGGCGTCGAACTGACCGCGTTCGGCCCGTACCGCCTGCCCGGCAAGTCCTTCGAATACGGCATGGAGTTCCAGCCCGACGCGTGTCCGCCGGGCGCGAACTGCAAACGTGACCTGCGCGCCGACGCGGGCGCGGCCTGGCGGGCGGACGTCGGCGACGTCTCCAAGCAGTTCGACTTCGTCTTCTATCTTTCCGCCGGTCAGGACGAGAGCTCGACCTGGCAGGAATTCGGCGTGATGAAGTTCGGCGAGAAGGAGAACGTTCCCGACGAATTCGGCCCCGGCGTCGCCGGTATGCCGAACGCCGCGTCCACCCGCTACGTCCCGTGGACGTCGTGGAAATCCGCCGCGAGCATCTGGCCGAACGCGGTCACCGGCTCCTCGACCCAGGCGGAAAGCTCGGGCCAGGGCGTCTACGCGCACGAATTCAGCCACATTCTCGGCATCGGCGACAACTACAACAATCCCTTCGGCAACCCGCCGTCCCGTACCTACACCGGCCCGTGGGAAATGATGTCGCGCGGCAGCTTCAACGGCCCCGGCGGACCGCACACCCGCTGGCAGATCCCGGCGACGCAGGGCGGCTCGATGGGCTCGCACCACATGCTGCGCACCAAGATGAAGCTCGACATCATCGACCCCGAAGACGTCCTGAAGCTGGACCGGAACCAGCTCGCCAAGACCGGTCCGGTTTCGGCAAGGATCACCGCGCGTTCGGTCCTGCCGGGACAGGGCGCCTACAGCGGCATCAACATCGCGCTCACCGGCGGGGACCTTTCGCCGAAATGCGATCGCTCGAAGGATCCGTTCTGCGACGGCGGCGGATTCAACAACTACACCGTCGAGGTCGTCGACCGGATGGGCAGCGATTCCTTCGCCCCCGATTCCGGTGTCCTCATCGCCAAGACGAAGAACCAGGACAACGCGCCGTTCGAATGGATCGTCGACGCGAACCCGGCCGACATCGGCATGACCGACTACAAGAAGCCGGACGGCACCCCGGTGCCGATCCCGATCGGCGACTACCGCCAGCTCAACGACGCCGCGTTCAAGGCGGGCACCGGATCCGCGAGCAAGTACGAGTACACCGACGAGGCGAACAGGCTGAAGTTCCTCGTCTCGGACATCGAGCGCGACCGCAAGGGCGTGCTGTCCTACGTCGTCACGGTGGCTTCGCTCGACGGCGCGGGCTCGCAGGCCAGGGGCGTTTCGCTGTGGCCGTCGGCCCCGGCGTTCGCCAAGCAGGGGCTCGCGAGCTGCTCGTTCCCGGTGCTCAACACGGGCAACGCGAAGGGCGCGGCGGCGCCGTACAACACCGACACCTATCGCCTGAGCGCGTCCACCAGCGCGAAGGGCTGGGAGGTGCGGCTGCCGAACGAGCTGTCCACCGTCCCGTTCGGCGGGCGGTCTTCGGCGACCGCGCACGCCAAGCGGGCCGCGGGCGGTGACCACGTCGCGCACATCAAGCTGACCGCGACGTCGATCGCGGACCCGGCGAAGACGGCGACCGCAACCTGTACCGCGTTCGCCTTCTGACAGTCGTGGGTCTCGTGAGTGGCAAGGACGGTTCTAACCGTCCTTGCCACTCACGAGAGATCGGGCAGCGCTACGCTCACTGGCCATGAGCGCGGTGTACGACTGCAGCAAGCACGAATCCCGGGCCGACGGGCTCGCAGCGGCGGCGAGCGCGGTGCGCTCCAGCCGCCTCGTCGTCCTCCCGACCGACACGGTCTACGGGATCGGCGCGGACGCCTTCGACGGCGGCGCCGTCCAGTCCCTTCTGCGGGCCAAGAACCGCGGCCCGGACATGCCGGTCGGTGTCCTGGTCGGCTCCTGGTCCACTGTGGACGGACTCGTGCTCGGCACGCCCCCGCAGGCCCGCGCGCTCATCGAGGCCTTCTGGCCCGGCGACCTCTCGATCATCCTGCCGCACGCGCCGAGCCTGCAGTGGGATCTGGGCCAGTCACGCGGAACGGTGATGCTGCGCATGCCGCTGCACCCGGTCGCGCTGGAACTGCTGCGTGACGTCGGCCCGATGGCGGTCTCGAGCGCCAACGTCTCCGGCCGTCCGCCCGCCACCACCGCGCAGGAGGCCGTCGACCAGCTCGGTGACAGTGTCGCGGTGTACCTCGACGGCGGCTCGTCCGGCGAGCCCGTTCCGTCGACGATGGTCGATCTCACCGGCGACGACCCGGTCATCCTGCGGGAGGGCGCGGTCAGCCGTGCCGCCGTCGCGGAAGTACTGGGTGTGCCCGCGGAGTCACTGGCCTGATTCACCGGGTGTCAGGACCGTCGGCCGCCGTATCCCCCGCACGCGGTAGCGTGTTCGAGTGACTTGGACCTCGGCGGCGTAACGCACCATGCCTCCTTCGCAAGGCCTCCCGATCCGGGAGTACCTCCTCGTCGCCCTCACCGCGGCGGCCGTGACCTTCCTGCTCACCGGTGTCGTGCGCCGGGTCGCCATCCGGATCGGCGCGATCGCCAACCCGCGGGCCCGCGACGTCCACGTCACCCCGATCCCGCGCATGGGCGGCATCGGCATCTTCCTCGGTGTCGCCGCCGCGATGGGGCTCGCGCACCAGCTGCCCGCGCTGAGCCGCGGCTTCGACTTCTCCTTCGACTCGCTGGGCGTCCTGCTCGCCGCGGGCGTGATCTCCCTGATCGGCGCGCTCGACGACCGGTTCGAGCTGGACGCCTGGACGAAACTGGCGGGCCAGGTCATGTGCGCCGGGATCCTGGTGATCTTCGGTGTGCAGTGGGTGTCGTTCTGGGTGCCGTGGGGCGGCGGTGGCGACTCCTTCGGCCAGGTGCTGGTGCTGGACAAGAACCAGGGCGCGCTGCTGACCGTCGTGCTGGTGGTCGTCATGGTCAACGCGATGAACTTCGTCGACGGTCTCGACGGGCTCGCCGGCGGGCTCGGCTTCATCGCCGCCGCGGCGACTTGTTCCTTCTCCCTCGGCCTGCTCGACTCCTCGGGTGGCGACGTCGGCGCGTACCCGCCCGCCCTCATCGCCGCCACGCTCGCCGGGGCCTGTCTCGGCTTCCTTCCGTACAACTTCCAGCCCGCGAAGATCTTCATGGGCGATTCGGGCTCGATGATGATCGGCCTCATGCTGGCGGGCGCGACGACGTCCGCGTCGGGCCGCGTGCCGTACCCGCAGTTCAGCGGCAAGGACGCGCTCGCGCTGCTTTCGCCGCTCGTCGTGGTCGCCGCGGTCCTGTTCGTGCCGCTGCTCGACCTGATCATGGCGGTCATCCGCCGCACCCGCCGCGGCGAGAGCCCGTTCGCGGCGGACAAGATGCACCTGCACCACCGCCTGCTGGAGATCGGCCACTCGCAGCGCCGCGCGGTGCTGCTCATCTACTTGTGGGCGGGGCTGCTCGCGTTCGGCGCCGTTTCGGTGACGCTTTTCGACAGTGCCGCGGTTTTCTGGATTGTCGGATTCGGTTTCCTGCTGGCGACCCTGGTGTCCATCGTGCCGAGACTGCGGTCGCGGAACCGGACCGCCTGAACCGCCCGCGCCGGCGCGGGCCTACACTGGCGGGCTGAGACGACCAGGGAGTTTTCTGTGAGCGAGACCGAGAAGACCGTCGAGGCGGAGGAGAACCCCCACGCCAAGGTGGTTCTGCAGGCGGCCAACGCGATGATGAAGGCTTCCCTGAAGCTCGTTCCGCCCGCGGTGCTCATCTGCATCGTCGTGTTCACCATCCTCAAAGGACAGCCGGGCCTGCTCGGCTCGGTCATCGGCGGCGTGCTCGCCTTCGTGTCCGCGCTCGCGACGCTGGGCCTCATGCGCTTCAGCGCGGGGCTGGACCCGATGTTCGTGATGGTGATCGCTCTCGGTGGTTACGTCCTCAAGCTGATCCTTCTTTTCGCGGCGCTGAGCGTGCTTCGCGGAGTGGAGTCGGTCCATCCGATGGCCTTGGGTGTCACCATGATCGTCGCCATCCTCGTGGCCGCCGCGGTGGAGTTCGCGGCCTTCCGCAAGACCAAGATCCCGACGATCATCCCCGCCTCCCGCTGAGCGGAGGACCGAGGTCCTGACCTGGGACGGGACCTAGGTCCTCGGCCGATCGGGGGCAATGTAGTACGCCTGTACGGCGCGTCGGAACCTGCTGATATGGTCCGCGTATGGGCGGCGGCCTCGGCTGCCGGCTCCTGAAGACGAACCCCGAACAGCAGTGTGGCGGCGGCGTTGAATCGTCCCCTTACCCGCTGGTAGGCGTCTGTCTCCCGGGAGCACTGCATCGAGAATCCTCGTGTGCGGAACGTGAAACCGTGTTCAGCACATCGTGGGGTGGCCGCCTCCGACGGCCCGATACGTGTCGGGTACGTTAAGTCCAGATCGTGACGATTCCCCCGGCGGAGTGAACGCCGGCCGGGAGAACCGGAAGGAGCCCAGTGGGCGCGCTGGTACTAGCCGAGGGTGCGGAGTTCACGCCGCCTGGCGTCAAAGACTTCAACCTACCGCCGTTGTTCGGCTCCGGCTATTGGTTGAGCTTCACCAAGCCGATGTTGCTGGTGGTCATCTCCCTGATCATCCTCGTCACCTACTTCATGGTGTCGTCGCGCCGGTTGAAGGTCGTCCCGGGTAAGGGACAGTTCATAGCCGAGTCGATTTACAACTTCGGCCGCAACAACATCGCGCGGGAGCAGATCGGCTCGGCCGACTTCAAGCCGTTCATCCCGCTCGTGCTCGGCCTCTTCAGCTTCGTGCTGGTGAACAACATCTTCGGGATCATCCCGTTCTTCCAGTTCCCGAGCATGGCGCGAATCGGCTTCCCGGTCGCTCTCGCGTTCCTTGTCGTTTACCCGGTGTACCACTACGTCGGGTTCAAACGCCACGGTTTCAAGGGTTACCTGAAGAAGGAACTGGCGCCGGCCGGTATTCCCGGGTTCGTCCTGCCGCTGTACTCCACCATCGAGTTCGCGCAGAAGTTCTTCATCGCGCCCGCCACCCTGGCCATCCGGGTGTTCGCGGCGATGTTCGCCGGTCACCTCATCATCATGGTCTTCACGCTCGGCGGGAGCTTCCTGCTGACCGACGGTGAAGGCATCGTCAAGGCCGCGTCGCCGGTGGCGTTCCTGTTCGCCATCGCGATGACGTTCCTGGAGGCATTCATCCAGGTCCTGCAGGCATACATTTTCGCACTGCTGTCCGCAGGCTACATCGGCGCCGCGCTGGCGTCGGAGCACTGAGAAACACCAAGAGCCCCCGATCCGCGTGAGTCGCGCGGACCGAGTTTGAAGGGAAACGCACGTGAGCAACATCGTTCTTGCGCAGGCTGCCGAGGCCGCTGGCAACATCAACCCGGGTCTCGCCGCCATCGGTTACGGCCTCGGCGCGATCGGCCCCGGTATCGGTGTGGGTCTCATCTTCGCCGCCGTCATCAACGGCACCGCCCGTCAGCCGGAGGCCCAGGGCAAGCTGCAGAGCATCGCCTTCTCGACCTTCGTGCTGACCGAGGTGCTCGCGCTGATCGGTATCGTCATTTACTTCCTCGCCTCCGTCGGCTGAGTTTTCCCAACTCAACTCGCTTTAAGGAGACGTTGTGCTGAAGACCGAATTGGTGTTGGCCGCCGAAGAGGTGCCCAACCCGATCGTGCCGCACATTCCCGAGCTCATCCTCGGATTCGTCGCCTTCCTTCTGCTGCTGTTCGTTCTGAAGAAGTACGTCGTCCCGCGTTTCGAGACGGCCTACGAAGAGCGGACCAAGCTGATCGAGGGTGGCATCGAGCGGGCCGAGAAGGCGCAGGCCGAAGCCGAAGAAAACCTCGCGCAGTACAAGGCGCAGCTGGCCGAAGCCCGTTCCGAGGCCGCGAAGATCCGCGACGACGCCCGGCTCGAAGCCGAGCAGATCAAGGCGGAGCTTCGTACCGAGGCGGAGGCCGAGTCCCAGCGCATCGTCGCCCAGGGGCAGGCCCAGCTGCAGGCCCAGAAGGCGCAGATCATCGCCGAGCTGCGCGCCGAACTCGGCCGTAACTCCGTCGAGCTGGCCAGCCGCATCGTCGGCGAGTCGCTCGCGGACGACGCGCGCCGTCACGGCACCGTGGACCGGTTCCTGGCCGAATTGGAGACCGCCGGCGCCAACGGTGCCGGTCTCGGAGCGGGAAAGTAGACCAGAATGACGCTGCATGCTGCGAGCCGTGAAGCGCTCGACCTCGCCGAGAATCGTCTCGGCGAGGTTCTGGCCGACGCGGGTACGGACCCGGCGACGGTCGGTGACGAGCTGCTTTCGGTCGTCGCCCTGCTGGACCGGGAGATCGGCCTGCGCCGGGCCGTCGCCGACGGTTCGGCCACGCCCGAAGCCCGGATCGGCCTCGCCCGCGGGATCCTCGCGGGCAAGGTTTCCGAACCGGCCCTGCAGGTGCTCGACTCCGTGGCTGGCAGCCGCTGGTCGAGCCCGCGCGAACTGACCGACGGGCTCGAGGCCCTCGGCCGCTCGGCGCTGCTCACCAGTGCGGAGAAGTCCGGGAACATCGACGCTGTCGAAGACCAGCTGTTCCGGGTCACTCGTATCGTTGCGGGTGCGCCGGAGCTCGAACAGGCCTTGTCCGACCTGGCCGCTCCCGCCGAGGCGAAGCGGACCCTCGTCCGCACCCTGTTCGCCGACAAGGTGGACGTGGTCACCAAGACCCTCGTCGAGCAGGTCGTCCTGCGCGCCAAGGGCCGCGGGGTCGCCAACGCCCTCGAGCGGCTGGTCCAGCTGGCCGCGGAACGCCGTCAGCGCTCGGTCGCCCAGGTGACCAGCGCGAGCGCGCTGTCCGACGAGCAGCACGCTCGGCTGAGCGAGAAGCTCAACGCCCTGTACGGGCGGCAGCTCGCGCTGCACGTCGAGGTCGACCCGTCACTGGGCGGCGGACTCGTGGTCCGCGTCGGCGACGAGGTCATCGACGGCAGCACCGCGGGGCGCATCGACGCCCTGCGTCGCCGGTTGGCCGGCTGACCCACAACAACGACTTTGCACACTGGCACGAACGAAGCGAGAGCGGGATTGAAATGGCGGAGCTGACGATCTCCTCGGATGAGATCCGTAGCGCGATCGAGAACTACGTCTCGAGTTACGCCCCGGACGTGAGCCGGGAAGAAGTTGGCGTCGTCATCGACGCCGGTGACGGCATCGCCCACGTCGAGGGCCTTCCCTCGGCGATGGCCAACGAACTGCTCGAGTTCCCCGGCGGGGTCCTCGGCGTGGCGCTGAACCTGGACGCGCGCTCCATCGGTGCCGCGATCCTCGGTGACTTCGAGACCGTCGTCGAAGGTCAGGAAGTCAAGCGGACCGGTCAGGTCCTCTCGGTTCCGGTCGGCGAGGGCTACCTCGGCCGCGTCGTGAACCCGCTGGGCGCCCCGATCGACGGCCTCGGCGAGATCGAGACCACCGAGCGTCGCCCGCTGGAGGTCAAGGCCGCTTCGGTGGTCGAGCGCCAGCCGGTGGCCGAGCCGCTGCAGACCGGTATCACCGCGATCGACGCGATGACCCCGATCGGCCGTGGCCAGCGCCAGCTGATCATCGGTGACCGCAAGACCGGTAAGACGGCCGTCGCGGTGGACACGATCATCAACCAGAAGGCCAACTGGGAGACCGGCGACCCGAAGAAGCAGGTTCGCTGCATCTACGTCGCGGTCGGCCAGAAGGGCTCCACGATCGCCGCGGTCAAGAAGTCCCTCGAGGACGCCGGCGCGATGGAGTACACCACCATCGTCGCGGCCCCCGCGTCGGACTCCGCCGGCTTCAAGTGGATCGCGCCGTACACCGGCTCGGCCATCGGCCAGCACTGGATGTACGAGGGCAAGCACGTCCTCATCGTGTTCGACGACCTGACCAAGCAGGCCGACGCCTACCGCGCGATCTCGCTGCTGCTGCGCCGCCCGCCGGGCCGTGAAGCCTTCCCCGGCGACGTCTTCTACTTGCACTCCCGTCTCCTCGAGCGGTGCGCGAAGCTCTCGGACGAGCTGGGCGCGGGCTCGCTGACCGGTCTCCCGATCATCGAGACCAAGGCGAACGACGTGTCGGCCTACATCCCGACCAACGTCATCTCGATCACCGACGGTCAGTGCTTCTTCCAGTCGGACCTCTTCAACGCCGGTCAGCGCCCGGCCATCGACGTGGGTATCTCGGTTTCCCGCGTGGGTGGTGCCGCGCAGGTCAAGGCGATGAAGGACGTTTCGGGTTCGCTCCGTATCGACCTGTCGCAGTACCGCGAGCTGGAGGCCTTCGCGGCCTTCGCCTCGGACCTCGACGACGCGTCGAAGGCGCAGCTCGAGCGTGGTGCCCGCCTGTACGAGGTGCTCAAGCAGCCGCAGTACTCGCCGATCCCGGTCGAGGAGCAGGTCGTCACCGTGTACCTCGGTACCAACGGCCACTTCGACACGGTCCCGACCGAGGACGTGCGCCGCTTCCGCGACGAGTTCGTCGACTCCGCGCGCCGCAAGCACGGAGAGCTCCTCAAGGACATCCGCGAGTCGGGCAAGTTCTCCAAGGAGACCGCCGAAGGGCTGGTCGACGCGGTGAACGAGTTCAAGAAGGAGTTCACCACCTCCGAGGGCAAGAGCCTGGTCGAGGTCTCCGACGCGATGGACGCCGAGAAGGTCGGGCAGGAGACCGTCAAGGTCAACAAGCCCGCCCCGAAGAAGTGAGCTGATAGCTCATGGCCGCACAACTCCGAGAACTCCGGTCGCGTATCAAGGCGACCAAGTCCATCGGCAAGATCACCAAGGCGATGGAGCTCATCGCCACCGCGCGCATCACCAAGGCGCGGGCGAAGGTCGCGGCTTCCCGGCCGTACTCGGACGAGATCACGAACGTGCTCTCGGCCCTGGCCGGCGCCTCGGCGAACCTCGACCACCCGCTTCTGGTCGAGCGTCCGAACCCGAAGCGCGCGGCGGTCCTCGTGATCACCAGCGACAAGGGCCAGTGCGGTGGGTACAACTCCAACGTGCTGAAGGCGACCGAGGAGCTCCTCACGCTGCTGCGTGAGCAGGGCAAGGAGCCGGTGCTGTACGTGACCGGCAACAAGGGCCTGAGCTTCTACCGCTTCCGTGGCCGCGAGGTGGCCGAAAGCTGGACGGGCTTCTCCGACCAGCCCGGTTACGTCAACGCCGCGGAGGCCGGTGAGCTCATCGTCGAGTCGTTCCTGAACGGCGCCGACGACGAGTCCGGCAACGCCGACGGCATCCTGGGTGTCGACGAGATCCACGTCGTCTACACCGAGTTCGTCTCGATGCTCACCCAGCGTCCGGTCGCCAAGCGCGTCGCGCCGCTCGAGGTCGAGTACGTCGAGGGCGAAGAGGAGAAGCCCGAAAGCCTGCTCCCGAGCTACGAGTTCGAGCCCAGCGCCGAGAAGCTGCTCGCCGCGTTGCTGCCGAAGTACATCAACACGCGGCTCTTCGCGGCGATGCTCGAGTCGGCGGCGTCCGAACTCGCGGCCCGCCGCACCGCGATGAAGGCGGCGTCGGACAACGCGAACGAACTGGTGAACACGCTGACGCGGGAGGCGAACCAGGCCCGCCAGGCGCAGATCACCCAGGAGATCTCCGAAATCGTCGGTGGGGCGAACGCTCTCACCGCAGCAGGAAGTGATGACTGATGACCAGTACTGAAGCCCGTGCCAAGGGGCGCATCGTCTCGGTGACCGGCCCGGTCGTCGACGTCGAATTCCCGCGCGGTTCCGTTCCCGACCAGTTCAACGCGCTCAAGGTCGAAATCGAGTTCGAGCAGCTCCGCAAGACGGTGACGCTCGAGGTCGCCAGCCACCTCGGTGACAACCTCGTCCGCACCATTTCGCTCCAGCCGCAGGACGGCCTCGTCCGTGGCGCCGAGGTCACCGACACCGGCGGCCCCATCACCGTCCCGGTCGGCGACAAGGTCAAGGGCCACGTCTACAACGCGCTCGGCGAGTGCCTTGACGAGCCCGGCTACGGCGACGACCTCGAGCGCTGGGGCATCCACCGCAACCCGCCGTCCTTCGACCAGCTCGAAGGCAAGACGGAGATGCTGGAGACCGGCCTCAAGGTCGTCGACCTGCTGACCCCGTACGTGCAGGGTGGCAAGATCGGCCTGTTCGGCGGTGCCGGCGTCGGCAAGACGGTGCTCATCAAGGAGATGATCACCCGTGTCGCCCGGAACTTCGGTGGTACCTCGGTGTTCGCCGGTGTCGGCGAGCGCACCCGTGAGGGCAACGACCTCTTCCTGGAGATGTCCGAGGACGGCGTCATCAACGACACCGCCCTCGTCTTCGGCCAGATGGACGAGCCGCCGGGCACCCGTATGCGGGTCGCGCTGTCCGCGCTGACCATGGCGGAGTACTTCCGCGATGTGCAGAACCAGGACGTGCTGCTCTTCATCGACAACATCTTCCGGTTCACCCAGGCCGGTTCCGAGGTGTCGACCCTGCTGGGCCGCATGCCTTCGGCCGTGGGTTACCAGCCGACGCTGGCCGACGAGATGGGTCAGCTCCAGGAGCGGATCACCTCGACCCGTGGTCGTTCGATCACCTCGATGCAGGCGATCTACGTCCCCGCGGACGACTACACCGACCCGGCGCCGGCGACGACGTTCGCCCACCTGGACGCCACCACGGAGCTTTCCCGCGGCGTGTTCCAGAAGGGCATCTTCCCGGCGGTGGACCCGCTGGCGTCGACGTCGACCATTCTCGACCCGGCCATCGTCGGTGAGGACCACTACCGCGTGGCCTCCGAGGTCATCCGGATCCTGCAGAAGTACAAGGAGCTGCAGGACATCATCGCGATCCTCGGTATGGACGAGCTGTCGGAAGAGGACAAGCTGACCGTTCAGCGCGCGCGCCGCATCGAGCGGTTCCTGTCGCAGAACATGCTGGTCGCCGAGGCGTTCACCGGCCAGCCGGGCTCGACCGTGCCGCTGTCGGAGACCATCGAGTCGTTCGACCGCATCACCAAGGGCGACTTCGACCACTACCCGGAGCAGGCGTTCCTGGGTATCGGTGGCCTCGAAGACCTCGAGAAGAAGTACAAGGAAATCACCAAGAAGTGATGTTCCGATGAGCGGCGGGATCAGTGTCTACTGTGGACGCTGGTCCCGCCGTTCGCTTACTGGGAACTTCGACTACTACACTCGGTGCCAGCACCTGAGGTGAAGGGAAGCTACGTGGCTGAGATTTCTGTCGAGCTGGTAGCCGTCGAGCGCCGTCTCTGGTCCGGTACCGCCACGTTCGTGGTGGCGCAGACCACCGAGGGCGAGATCGGCATCATGGCCGGTCACGAGCCGGTTCTGGGCCAGCTCGTCGAGGGTGGTGTCGTGAAGGTGACGACCACGGACGGCGAGACCGTGACCGCCGCGGTGCACGGCGGGTTCCTGTCGGTCACCGCGACCGGCGTGAGCATCCTCGCCGAGAGCGCGGAGCTTTCGGACGAGATCGACGTCGACGCGGCCAAGAAGGCGCTGACCGGCGAAGACGAGCAAGAGCGGGCTAGGGCGACCGCCCAGCTTCGCGCGGCCGGTCAGTCAGTCTGACCGGGCGAAGGACAGGGGCCGGGCCGTGGAAATCGCCGTGGGTGTTCTCGGGGCCCTGACCGTCCTGGCCGTTCTCGCGGCCTGGTATTCGTTGCGGTGGGTCCGGATGCGCCGCGGTGGCGGCGTGAGCGTCGCCCTGCGGTGGCGCCCGGACGAGGCGCGGTCCAGCTGGCATCTGGGGCTGGGCCGCTACGAGGGCGAGAAGTTCGTCTGGTTCCGGGTATGGAGCCTGCGGACGGGCCCGGATCGCGTGTTCGAGCGCGAAAGCATGGAGATCGCGGACCGGCGGGACCCCTCCGGCACGGAGGCGTACGCCGTCCCCGAAGGCTCGATCGTCCTGCGGTGCGAGTCCGCCAAACAGGAAGCGATCGAGATCGCGATGGGTCCCGGTGCCCTCACCGGCTTCCTGTCCTGGCTGGAGTCGGCCCCGCCGGGCCGTCGCCTCCCGCGCGCTTCCTGAATTACGCCCCCAATCACGCGAGTTACGCCTCCAATCACGCGTGTCGTCCCTCTGATCACGCGTGTCGCGCCTCTGATCACGCGAGTTCGCCGTTCGCGCACGCCGTATGCTCACGCCGTGACCATCGTCGACATCCCCGGTTCGAAGTCGATCACCGCCCGAGGCCTGTTCCTCGCGGCCGCCGCCCACGGGACGACCGTGCTGAGCAGGCCGCTGCGTTCGGACGACTCCGAGGGCTTCGCCGAAGGCCTCCTCAAGCTCGGCTATCAGGTCTCCCGCGCTTCCGGCGAGTGGATGATCGAGGGCAGGCCCGAAGGCCCCGCCGTCGACAGCGCCGACGTCTTCTGCCGCGACGGCGCCACCACCGCGCGGTTCCTGCCCGCCTTGGCCGCCGCCGGCCACGGCACCTTCCGGTTCGACGCCTCCGAGCAGATGCGCGCCCGGCCGCTGGGGCCGCTCACCGACGCGTTGCTGGAGCTGGGCGTCGACCTGACCTTCGAGGGGTCGCCGGGCCACCATCCGCTGGTGGTGCGGGCCGCCGGGATCAAGGGCGGCGAGCTGAGCCTGGACGCGGGGCTGTCCTCGCAGTTCCTGACCGCGCTGCTGCTGGTCGGTCCCTTGACCGCCGAGGGTCTGCGGATCACCGTCACGGACCTCGTTTCGGTGCCCTACGTCGAGATCACCATCGCGATGATGCGGCGCTTCGGCGTCGAGGTCGTCCGTGACGGCGACACGTTCGTCGTGCCGCCCACGCCGTATCAGGGCTGCCGCTACGAGATCGAGCCCGACGCTTCGACGTCCAGCTACTTCTTCGCGGCGGCCGCTTTGACCGGTCGCTCGGTGACCGTGCCGGGGCTCGGAGAGGGCGCCCTGCAAGGGGATCTGGCCTTCGTCGACGTCCTGCGGCAGATGGGCGCGGACGTCGAGGTCGGCCCGGACGCCGTGACCGTGACCGGGACGGGTGGCCTGCGCGGGGTCACGGTGAACATGCGCGACATCTCCGACACCGTGCCGACGCTCGCGGCCATCGCGCCGTTCGCGGACGGGCCGGTGCGCATCGAGGACGTCTACAACACGCGTATCAAGGAATGCGACCGGCTGGCCGCGTGCGAAGAGAACCTGCGCGCGATGGGCGTTTCGGTGGAGACGGGGCGGGACTGGATCGAGATCCGGCCTGGCGTGCCGACGGGGGCGTTGGTGAAGTGCCGTCGGGATCACCGGATCGCGATGGCGTTCAGCGTCACGGGCCTGCGGACGCCGGGGATCACGCTGGACGACCCCGGTTGCGTGAAGAAGACCTTCCCGGGCTTCCACGACGCTCTGGCTTCGCTCCGGGCTTCCTGGAGCATTTAGTCCTCTGAATGCGGCATTTCTACCGGGCTGCGGACGTGATCCACGTCTATTCTCGGTCCATGACTCAGAGCGAGGACGCGAACCGCTGGAGCCACCTTCCCGAGTCCGTGTCCCTGGAGGACACGATCACGATGAAGGCGATCGACCCGGGCAAGGACGGCACGCCCGACGTCGACCTCGAGCGCTATTGGGCAGCACAGGAGCAGGGCCGATTGTGAGCTGAAGGACGCTTTCGCCGCATCGGATGCGGTGAAGGCGTCCTTCAGCCCGCCCCGCCGGGCTGCCACAGGATGTCGCCGTCCGGATTCGCCAGGCGCGACAGGATGAACAGCAGATCCGAAAGCCGGTTCAGGTACTTGATCGCCAGCTGGTTCGTCGTGGCCTGCTCGGCCTCGAACAGCGCCCAGCCGGACCGTTCCGCCCGCCGCGCGACCGTGCGGGCCTGGTGCAGGAACGCCGCCCCCGGGGTGCCACCCGGCAGGATGAACGACGTCAGCTTCGGCACGCGCTCGTTGAACTCGTCGCACCAGCCTTCCAGCCGCTCGATGTACCGCTCGGTGATGCGCAGCGGCTCGTACGGCGGGTTCTCCACGATCGGCGCGCACAGATCCGCGCCGACGTCGAAGAGATCGTTCTGCACCGCACGCAGCACCTGCGTGATCTCCTCGGGAAGAGCGCCCATCGCGAGCGCGAGCCCGATGACGGAGTTGGCTTCGTCGACGTCGGCGTACGCACCCAGCCGGGGCGAGGTCTTCGGCACCCGGGAGCCGTCGCCGAGCGCCGTGGTGCCGTTGTCGCCGACCTTCGTGTACACGCGGTTGATGCGAACGACCATGAAGCCGACTCTACCGGCCCGGCGTAAGGCAAATCCGGGCGAGAGGGCATGATTGGCGCCCATGAGCGAGCACTTCGACGTGCACGGCGGAGCACGGCTGGTCGGCGAGGTCGACGTGGTCGGGGCCAAGAACAGCGTCCTGAAACTGATGGCCGCGGCCCTGCTGGCCGAGGGTACGACGACCATCACGAACTGCCCCCAGATCCTGGACGTTCCCCTGATGGGAGACGTCCTGCGCAGTGTCGGCTGCGACGTCGTCATCGACGGTGACACCGCCAAGATCACCACGCCCGCCGAGCTGTCGCACCGGGCCGATTCGGCCGCGATGGGCAAGCTGCGCGCGTCGGTGTGCGTGCTGGGTCCGCTGGTCGGACGGCTCAAGCAGGCCGTCGTGGCGCTGCCGGGCGGGGACGCCATCGGTTCGCGGCCGCTGGACATGCACCAGAACGGCCTGCGCAAGCTGGGCGCCACCAGCACCATCGAGCACGGCTGCGTCGTGGCGAAGGCCGACGGGCTGCGCGGCGCGCAGATCTGGCTGGACTTCCCGAGCGTCGGCGCCACCGAGAACATCCTGATGGCCGCCGTGCTCGCCGAGGGCACCACGGTCATCGACAACGCCGCGCGCGAGCCCGAGATCGTCGACATCTGCACGATGCTGACCGAGATGGGCGCGAAGGTCGAAGGCGCGGGCACCTCGACGCTGACCGTCGAGGGCGTCGAGAAGCTGCACCCGACCGAGCACCGCGTGATCGGCGACCGGATCGTCGGCGCGACCTGGGCGTTCGCCGCCGCGATGACCCGGGGTGACCTGACCGTCCGCGGCGTCAACCCGCACTACCTCGACCTGGTCCTCGACAAGCTCCGCCTGGCGGGCGCCGAGGTCGAGACGTTCGACGGCGAGGGTTTCCGCATCGTCCAGAACGAACGCCCGAAGGCCGTCGACTGGGTGACGCTGCCGTACCCCGGTTTCGCGACCGACCTGCAGCCGTTCGCGGTGGCGCTGTCCGCGGTCTCCGAGGGCACCTCGATGATCACGGAGAACATCTACGAGGCCCGGTTCCGGTTCATCGAAGAGATGATGCGGCTTTCCGGCGACGCGCGTACCGACGGGCACCACGCCGTCGTGCGGGGCGTGGAGAAGCTTTCGAGCGCCCCGGTGTGGGCCGCGGACATCCGCGCCGGCGCCGGGCTGGTGCTGGCCGGGCTGTGCGCGGACGGCGTCACCGAGGTCTGGGACGTCTTCCACATCGACCGCGGTTACCCGCATTTCGTGGAGAACCTGAACCGGCTCGGTGCCCGCATCGAACGTGTCGCGGGCGAACCCGAGCGGGCTTGACGGAACGCGCGTGAAGGCCCCCTTTCCTCGGCTGAGCCGAGGGAAGGGGGCCTTCACGCGCTATCAGGGCAGGGCGACGAACGGCGCGAGGAAGTCACGCGACGTCGGCGAGTCCAGCCGGTAGGTGACATTGGTGGCGTAGCAGGGACCGTCGCCGGTGATGGTCGTCGACACGAGGACGCGCTTGCCGTCGATCGTGGCGAAGTTCGGCCCGCCGGAGTCGCCGTAGCAGGCGCCGCCGTTGCCCTGGGGCGCCGTCATCGCGAGCCGGACCCAGGTCTTGTTGAGCGCGTCGAAGGTGACGGGCGCCTTCATCCGGACGCCGCCGCCGGGATGCGTGTGCCCGCCCGGCCCGTTCACGGCTTCCTGCGTGCCGTAGCCCGCGACCACGAACGGCGTCGAGTTCAGCCCCTGCGGACCGAGCTTGTCGAGCTGGCCGGCGCTGGGCAGCTTCGCGGGGGTGAAGCTCCAGCGTGCGGCGACCTGTTTCGCGGGCAGCTGGACGACGGCGATGTCGTGCGAATCGGCGGAGTTGCCGGGGTAGCCGGGCTCGCTGTGCGCGACGCCCTCGACGGCGACGGCCTTGGCGATCGCCGCCGGGTCGCCGGGGTACTTCTTCGCGGCCGCGTCGAGTCCCGCTTGCACGTCCTGGTCGAGCGAGACGTAGAACCGCACGTTGGCGGGCCAGTCGGTGGTGCAGTGCGCGGCGGTGAGGAAGGTGTCGGCGTCCACCATGGTGCCGGAGCACACCCAGTCGACCCGGTCGGGTGTGGCGGGGTCGCCGTCGTTGTCCCAGGTGGCGACGAGCGCGCCGACCTCGGTGCGCTCGGGCGCCGGGGTCGCGTTGTAGGAGTTGATCGCGGTCGCGGCGGTGGCGCCGCCCAGCAGCAGGGCGGCGGCCATCGCCGTGACGGTGGCGGCGGGGGTGAACCTCACGAACGGCCTCCTCGGCTAGGTGCTTCTGGAGACGGGATTCAACGTGGTGGACGCCGGAAAGTCACCCGCCGAAAGTAGTCATGCGTCCCTGCGCCGCCGGGTTCCCGCGTAGAGCGCCGCACCGCCCGCGGCCAAGGAACCCAGGCCGGTCAGCAGTACGGGTTCGAGATCGAAACCGGTCTTGGCCAGCGACGGCGAGCTCGCGACCGCGACGTCGGCGCGGGGCGCGGCGGCCGCGGCGACGGCCGCCACCGGCACGACCGCGGGAGGGACGGCCTCGGCGTGGGGTCCCCCAGGCGGGGGAGTCTCGACCGGCGGTTTCGTGGCGGGCGGAGTCCGGTCCGGCACGCAGGCGGTGTGCGCGGGGTTGCCGCGCCCGACGCCGTGGTTGCGGTCGCATTCGTAGCCCGCGTTCGCGTCGGAGCCTCCGGGCAGCTGCCCGCGCGGGTTCTTGTTGTCGGCCTTGCCGACGCATCCGGCGCAGGGCTTGCCGACGGCTTCGCCACCGCCGTTGCCGTTGGCCGACGGCGAACCGTCCCGAGTGGAGTCGTACGGCCCGTGTTTGTTCGCGCCGTGCCCGGAGAAGTCCGCTTTGGACGGTGGCTGCGGTTTGGTGGTGTCCTGCGCGTGTCCGGGCGGGGCGCCGGAATTGCCGCGCTCGCCGGCGTCGGCGGGGCCGGCGCCGAGAAGAACGAGGGAGAAGGCGGCTCCGGCGAGAACGCCGTAGGTCTTCTTGTTCATCGAAGCCTCCTTGAGGTCGCGCCATTGCGACATCCGGAGTATCGCGTGAACGACCGAAGGGGTTACTCCAGCACGAGCGCGGCGCCGAACCCGACCAACGCGGTCCCGGTGACGCCGTCGAGTGCGCGGCGCACCTTGCGGCGTTCCAGCCAGGTCCGCACGCGGTGCACGAAGAACAGCAGCAGGAGCTGGGCGACGGTGCCCGCCGCGGCGATCGTGTACGCCAGGAGCAACGCGTCCCCGGTGCCGGTGACGCCCGGGGTAAGGAACTGCGGCAGCACCGACAGGTACAGCACGAGGACCTTCGGGTTGGTGACGTTGGAGAGGAAGCCCTCCCGCCAGCGGCGGAATCCGCTCCGCCGGGCGGCGGCGGTCTCGGCCAGCGCGTCGTAGTCGCCGCGGAAGGCGCCGATCAAGGCCCGGACGCCGAGGTAGCAGAGGTACGCCGCGCCCGCCCATTTCACGGCTTCGAACACCGGCCGCGAGTTCATGATGACCGCGCCGAGACCGAGCGCGGCCGCGGTCGCCTGCGCGAGATTCGCGGCGCCGACGCCGAAGCAGGCCCAACCCCCGCCGCGGACTCCGCCGGACAGCGCGTTCTTCAGCACCACCATGTTGTCCGGGCCCGGGACGAGCGCGAGCGCCAGCATCATCAGCGCGAAACCGCTGTAGACACCCCAGGTCATGACTCGAGCACCAAAGCCGCGCCGAAGCCGACCAGCGCGGTGCCGGTGACGCCGTCGAGCGCCCGCCGGACCTTGCGGCGTTCGAGCCAGGTCCGGACGCGGTGCACGAAGAACAGCAGCGTCAGCAGCCAGACCGCGCCCAGCACGGCGACCGTGTACGCGAGCAGCAGCGCGTGCCACGCCGACGTCGTCACCGGGTCGAGGAACTGCGGCAGCACCGACAGGTACAAGACGAGGACCTTCGGGTTGGTGATGTTGGAAAGGAAGCCCTCGCGGAAGCGGCGGAACCCGCTCGACCGTTGCTGTTTCACCGCCGTGACACCGGAGTAGTCACCCCGCCACGCGCCGCGCAGGGCCTGGAAGCCGAGGAAGACCAGGTACGCGGCGCCGACCCATTTGAGCGTCACGAACACCGGCTGCGACTGCGCGATCACGACACCGAGGCCGAGTGCGGCGGCGGTGCCCTGGACGGCGTTGGCCACGAAGATCCCGGCCGTGGTGAGGAACCCGCCGCGGGTGCCGCCGGACAGCGAGTTCTTGAGCATCACCATCGTGTCCGGCCCCGGCGCGAGGACGATCAGGACGACGATGACCAGATAACTGCTGTACGAACTCCACGTCACGGTCACCCACGCTAGACGCCGGGCGCTCCCTTGTCTCGTGAGTGGCAAGGACGGTTAGAACCGTCCTCGCCACTCACGAGGGCCCTGGACAACCGACGAACGGACACTCCTCGCCCGTCCCCCGGACGGGTAGTGTGCCGTGGCATGCATGAGGGGCAGATCGACCTCCTTCCAGGCGAACGGGTCATCTGGGCCGGGCAGCCGGTGCGCAGGCCCCTCTTCAATCCCGGCGACTACTTCAACGTCCCTGTCGGGCTGCTCTGGCTCGGCGCCGTCACGGTGTTCTTCGCGGCCAACCACGACACGGCGTTCCACACGGCCGCGTGGGTCGTGCTCACCGTCGCGGGCGTTCTGCATCTCGCCGGCAGGCCGCTGATCCGCTACCTCAGGCTCGCCTCGACCACGTATGCCGTGACCGACGGCCGGGTCATCGCGACCAGTTCGCTCGTCCGCCGCAAGGAGGAGTCCGCGGCGCTGGCCGGACTGGCGGACCCCGTCGTCACCCCCGGGCCGGGCAAGACCGGGACGATCACCTTCGGCAGGCTCGGCGTGCTGGCGTGGGCGTCGGCGAATTTCGGCGCCGGCACCGGGAAGGACCGGAAGCCGCCGGTCATCCTGGTGGGCGTCAGCGATGTGGCGAAGGTTCGGGAGAAGCTGGCGAAAGCCGTCGAAGAGGCCCGGAACCGGAACCCTTAGCGGCCACAACACCTTCACAACATTTCCGGGTGGTGCCGGATGTGAATCTCTCCTCGTTGGCACGGATTCCCGACAGGAGAGAAAGAAATGCGCAAGCTTTGGAGCAGCACCCTCGCCTTGCTCGCCGCAGGTGGGCTTTCCGTCACCGTCTCCCCGGCGATCGCGCAGGCGGCGCCGCCCAATTTCAGGGTCGGCATCCAGCTGGCCGACAACGGCGGCCGCGGCGGATTCGGGGTCGAGCAGTTCACCGGATTCGCCAACTTCGGCACGAGCGTGTCGCAGTGGGCGGGCGACAGCAACAACTTCGACCCGGACGGCGCCAGGATCGATCTGAATCCCGCGTTCGGTGGGGGCCAGTTGAACCAGATCGACTTCCGCATCGGCGGGCAGGCCCGTGACGGCGGCCGGGAACTCGGTGCCGTCACCTACACCCCTTGGGCGAGCCAGGGCGGCGGCACGACCGACCTGATCACCGACAGCAACTCCTTCGACCCGGACCAGTACCGGCTGTTCCTGGAGACGCGCCCGCTGCCGCCCGGCGTCCAGATCACCGACCTGCGCCTGTCCATCCTGGCCGTCGACCGCGGCGAGCCGGAGGGCGTGCCCACCTTCACCCGGTGGGCGAGCCAGGGCGGGGGCCAGAGCGACTTCGCCCTGGACGCCAACGCCTTCGACCCGGACGGGTTCCGGATCGGGCTCGAAGTCGTCTGATCCCGGTGCCCGGGTCCCGTGCCGTCCACCGGGGCCCGGGCACCTTCCAGCCGGGAAGAATGACCCGACTGTGTTCGATTCAACTAAGCACGCGATGTTACCGGCCGGTACACTCAGACGGTCGTCCAGCGCCGGAGGTATGCCGTGCCCTATCCCACGGATCGTGAACGGGACCGCCCCTGGGTGATGCGGACCTACGCGGGTCACTCGTCCGCGGCCGCGTCCAACGAGCTGTACCGCCGTAACCTCGCGAAGGGGCAGACCGGCCTCTCGGTCGCCTTCGATCTGCCGACGCAGACCGGGTACGACCCGGATCACCAGCTGTCCAAGGGCGAGGTCGGCAAGGTCGGCGTCCCGGTTTCGCATATCGGCGACATGCGGCGCCTCTTCGACGGCATCCCGCTCGCCGAGGCCAACACGTCGATGACGATCAACGCGCCCGCCATGTGGCTGCTGGCGCTTTACGTCTCCGTGGCGCGCGAGCAGGCCGAAGCCGAGGGCCGCGACGTGGACGAGGTGCTGGCGAAGCTCACCGGCACCACGCAGAACGACATCATCAAGGAATACCTTTCCCGCGGCACCTACATCTTCCCGCCGGGCCCGAGTCTCCGCCTGATCACCGACATGATCGCGTGGACCGTGCACCACGTGCCGAAGTGGAACCCGATCAACATCTGCAGCTACCACCTGCAGGAAGCCGGTGCGACGCCGACGCAAGAGGTCGCGTACGCGTTGTGCACCGCCATCGCCGTCCTCGACGCGGTCCGCGATTCCGGCCAGGTCGAGCAGGCCGACATGGCCAAGGTCGTCGCGCGGATCTCATTTTTCGTCAACGCCGGTGTACGGTTCGTCGAAGAGATGTCGAAGATGCGCGCGTTCACCGCGCTCTGGGACGAGATCACCCGGGATCGTTACGGCGTCACGGATCCCAAGGCGCGGCGGCTGCGCTACGGCGTGCAGGTCAACTCGCTGGGCCTGACCGAGGCACAGCCGGAGAACAACGTCCAGCGCATCGTGCTGGAGATGCTCGCGGTCTCCCTTTCCCGCGGTGCCAGGGCCCGCGCGATCCAGCTGCCCGCGTGGAACGAGGCGCTCGGCCTGCCCCGGCCGTGGGATCAGCAGTGGGCGCTGCGGATGCAGCAGGTGCTGGCGTTCGAGACCGACCTTCTGGAGTACGAAGACATCTTCGACGGCTCGCACGTCATCCAGGCGAAGGTCGACGAGATCATGACGGGCGCGCGCGAGGAGATCGCGCGGGTGCAGGACCTCGGCGGCGCCGTGGCGGCCGTCGAGAGCGGCTACATGAAGTCGCAGCTCGTCGCTTCGCTCGCGGAGTACCGGCGTGGCATGGAGAACGGCGAGCGGATCCTGGTCGGGGTCAACAAATTCGAGACCACCGAGCCGTCCCCGTTGCAGGCCGAAGGCGCGAAGGCGATCGAGACGATCGACCCCGCCGTCGAGAAGCAGGCGGTCACCGCGATCGAGGAATGGCGGACGCATCGCGACAACGCGGCCGCCGAGTCCGCGCTGGAGAAGCTGAAGACCGTCGCGAAGACCTCGCGGAACCTGTTCGAAGCCACCATCGAGTGTGCCCGCGCCGGGGTCACCACCGGTGAATGGTCGGGCGCGCTGCGCGAGGTGTTCGGCGAATACCGTGCTCCCACCGGGGTTTCCGCGTCGGCGGCCGCGGGCGAGGGCAACGAGGAGATCCGCCGCGTCCGTGACCGGATCAAGGCGACGAACACCGAGATCGGCGAGCGGCTGCGGATCCTGGTCGGCAAACCCGGCCTCGACGGGCATTCCAACGGCGCCGAGCAGGTGGCCGTGCGGGCGCGTGACGTCGGTTTCGAGGTGGTGTACCAGGGCATCCGGCTCACGCCGGAACAGATCGTCGCGGCCGCCGTCCAGGAGGGCGTGCACGTGGTCGGGCTTTCGGTGCTCTCGGGTTCGCATCTCGAGGTCGTGCCGCAGGTCGTGGACGGTTTGCGGGCCGCGGGCGCGGGCGACATCCCGGTCATCGTCGGCGGCATCATCCCGCCCGACGACGAGAAGCTCCTGCTGGAGCGGGGAATCGCGCGGGTGTTCACGCCGAAGGACTACGAACTCACCGACATCATGGACGGAATTGTCGGATTGGTACGCGAGCGCCACGGTCTGAGCACCTAAAGTCACCGTAAATCTCGGTCGCGTAACAGCGGGTGGTTCGCCACCCGCTCACACTGCTCACCCTTGGGTACCCACCTACGTTTCGATTAAACCGATTAATCGAAAAGAGGTGCCGCGATGGCGCACGGCGAATGGTCGAGGCGAGAGTTCTTCCGGCGGTCGGCGGTACTGGGAGCGGTGACGATCGGCGGCCCGGTGCTGTTGTCCGCGTGCACGTCGACGTCTTCCGGTGACGCCCTGCAGGCCGCCAAGGACGCGAAGAAGATCAAGATCGGGATCGCGAACGAAGCGCCGTACGGTTTCACGGATCAGGCGGGCAAGGTCACCGGCGAGGCGCCCGAGGTCGCCCGCGCCGTCTTCAAGGCCATGGGCATCGACAACGTGGAAGCCGAAGCGGTCTCGTTCGACCAGCTGATCCCCGCGCTCAACGCCAGGAAGTACGACATCGTCGCGGCCGGGATGAACATCAAGAAGGAACGGTGCGACGCGGCGGCCTTCTCGATCCCCGACTACTCGGCGCTGACCGCTTTGCTGGTACCCAAGGGAAATCCCCAGCAGGTGCTGAAGTTCGAGGACATCGCGGCCAAGAAGGTCAAGGTCGCCGTGCTCTCGGCGGCCGTGGAGAAGGGCTACGCCACCGACTCCGGCGTCGCCGAGGACCAGATCGTCACGCTCGATTCGCAGGACAACATGCTCCGCGCGGTGACCGACGGCCGGGTCTACTGCGCCGCGCTCACCGACATCTCCCTCAAGGACGTCCTGGCGAAGAGCCCGGGTGCCGCGGCGGAGGTGACGCCGGGCTTCGACCCGATCAAGGACGGCAAACCGGTCGTCTCCGCCGGCGCGTTCGTCTTCCGCAAGGACGACAACCCGTTGCGTGAGGCCTTCAACGCCGAGCTCAAGAAGCTGCACGACAGCGGCGAATGGACCAAGATCGTGACGCCGTTCGGGTTCTCGGCGGACAACCTGCCGAAGGCCGACGTCACCACCGAGAAACTCTGCGCGGTGTAGGTGGGGCTGACGTCATGTCGTCGTCGGTATCGCATATCATCACGACCGTCCTCAGTGGACTAACCGCGACCGTCACCGCCGCCGTCGGCGGGATCGCGCTCACCGTGGTGCTCTCCCTGATCGCCGGGCTCGCACTGGGCTCGCCGTCCCGGGCGGTGCGGGGGATTTCCCGTGTCTACGTCGAGATCTTCCGCGGCACCTCGGAAGTCGTCCAGCTGTTCTGGCTGTACTTCGTGCTCCCGGTGCTGGTCGGCTTCCAGCTGGTGCCGATGTTCGCCGGGATCCTGGTGCTGGGCCTCAACCACGGGGCCTACGGCGCGGAAATCGTCCGTGGCGCGGTGAACTCGGTTCCCCGCGCGCAGTTCGAAGGCGCCGTCGCGCTCAACCTGACGCCAGCTCAGCGGATGCGGCGGGTGATCCTGCCGCAGGCGTTCGCGGAAATGCTGCCACCGTTCAACAATCTCTTCATCCAGTTACTGAAGAGCACCGCGCTGCTGTCGTTCATCGCCGTCCCGGAGATGGCGCGTCAAGGTGAGCTGCTGCGGCCGGTGTTCGGCGCCGATCTCGGCTGGATCTACGGCACCGAACTCGTGCTCTACCTCCTGCTCGCGTTGCTGATCACCAGCGGGATGCGGCTGCTGGAACGGATCGCCGCGCGGCGACTCGGCCGGGCCCCGGCCAAGATGACGGCGACCGCGGGAGGTGTGTGATGGACTGGAGCTGGGAATCCGCCGCGAACTCGGTTCCCCTTCTGCTGGAAGGGCTTCTCGTCACCGTCGAGATCACCCTGCTGGCCTCGGTGGTCGCGTACGCGCTCGGCCTGGTGTTCGCGCTGATCCGCCGGACGGGGATTCCCGTGCTGTCCCAGGCGGTCCTGCTGTTCATCGAGTTCGTCCGCAGCACACCCTTGCTGATCCAGGTGTTCGTGCTCTACTACGTGATCCAGCCGGTGGGCGGGATGACGTTGTCGCCGTTCACCACCGGTGTCATCGCGCTCGGCGTGCACTACGCGACCTACGCCGCCGAGGTCTACCGCGCCGGGATCGAAGCCGTCCCGAAAGGACAGTGGGAGGCCACGACCGCGTTGAATCTGCCGAGGTCGAGGGTGTGGACCGCGGTGGTCCTGCCGCAGGCGGTGCCGCGGGTGCTGCCCGCGCTCGGCAACTACACGATCTCGATGTTCAAGGAAACCCCGCTGCTGCTGGCGATCGGCGTCGTCGACGTCCTCGCGAGGGCGAAGGAGGTCGGTGCCGACACGTTCCGCGTCACCGAGCCGTACACCCTGGCCGGGGTGCTGTTCCTGCTGGTGAGCCTGCCGGCTTCGATTCTGGTGAGAAGGTTGGAGCGACGTGCCGCCCACAGTTGATTCCCCGATGATCCGGTTCTCGCAGGTGGTCAAGTCCTATGGCGACCACGTGGTGTTGCGGGACCTCGATTTCACCGTCGCACCAGGGGAGTTCGTCTCGCTGATCGGGCCGAGCGGGTCCGGCAAGACGACGATCCTGCGGCTGCTGATGACGCTGGAGAAGCTCGACGGCGGCACCATCGAGGTCTGTGGTGACTACCTGAGCCACATGAAGCGCGGCGAGAAACTGGTGCCCGCGGACGAGAAGTACCTGCGGGAAGCGCGAAAGCGGATCGGCATGGTGTTCCAGCAGTTCAACCTGTTCCCGAACATGAACGTGCTGCGCAACATCACCGAGGCGCCGATCCATTCGCTCGGCCTCTCGCGGGACGAGGCCGAGGCGCGGGCCGTCGAACTGCTGGAGATGGTGGGGCTCACAGACAAGAAGGACGAGCACCCCACCCGGCTTTCCGGTGGCCAGCAGCAGCGCGTCGCGATCGCCCGCGCGCTCGCGATGCGGCCGGACGTGCTGCTGCTGGACGAGGTGACTTCGGCGCTCGACCCGGAACTGGTGGCCGACGTCCTGCGCGTGCTGCGCGAGATCGCGACGTCCACCGACATCACGATCCTCTGTGTCACACACGAAATGCAGTTCGCGCGGGACGTTTCGGATCGGGTGATGATGTTCGACCAGGGTCAGGTGCTGGAGGACGCCACGCCGGACAAGCTGTTCAACGATCCGGAGCACGACCGGACGCGGCGATTCCTCAAGGCGGTCATCGACCGGGCCTGAGGTGCCGGGCCTCGTGAGTGGCAAGGACGGTTCTAACCGTCCTTGCCACTCAAGAGCCCCACGCCTCTCCGCAGGCCTCAGAACCCGCTGAGGATCTCCTTCGTCGAGGTGACCGTGGCGAATCCGCCGCCGTGCAGGTTCGTCGCGGTCGCCCGGTACAGCTCGTCCGCGGTCAGGACGCCGCCGTCCGGCCCCGCGAGGTCGAAGGTGAACGTGGCGTCGAGCGCGAAAGTCACGTGGTAGCCGAGGTTCCCGCCGACACGCGCGGTGGTCTCGCAGCAGAAGTTCGTCTGGATGCCGGCGAGCACGAACGAGGTGATGCCGCGCGTCTTCAGCCAGCCGTCGAGATCGATGTCGCCGTGGAAGGCCGAATTGACCTTCTTGCCGAACACCAGATCCGCGCGCACGCCGTCGAGTTCGGGCTTGAAGTGGTTGCCCTCCTGACCGGGCCGCAGCGACGAGCCGGGTTTCACGGAGTCGTGGTGCACCAGCACGATCGGCAGCCCGCGCTCCTGCCAGGCGTCGACGAGCGCCTTGATGTTGGCTTCCGCGCCGGGGTTGTTGCGCGGGCCCCAGACGGGCTTGTCGAAGCCGCGCTGGACGTCGATCACGATCAAGGCCTTGGTTTCAGTGGTCATGGCTTCGAGTTTCGTCCCTGGCCCGGCCACCGAGGGAGTGGCAGAAGACGCGCGATACGGTACTTTCCTGCCATGCGAACCGTGGGTGTGCTCCTCCTGCCGGGCAGCCGGTCCTTCGATCTGGGCGTGATCGGCGAGGTCTGGGGCGTGGACCGGACCGACAGCGGCATCGGCCCCTTCGAGGTCCGGCTCTGCGCGTCCGGCCGCGGCCGGGTCGTCATCCACCCGTTCGGCCAGGTCGAGGCGACGCATGGGCTGAGCGGGCTGGCGGGCTGCGATCTCGTCCTGGTGCCCGGCCGAGTCGATCCGCACGCCGAGGTGCCCGCGGCGGCCGTCGCCGCGCTGCGCAAGGCGCACCGGGCCGGGATCACCGTGGCGTCGCTGTGCTCCGGTGCCTTCACCCTCGCGACGGCCGGGCTGCTCGACGGCCGGTCCGTCACCACGCACTGGCGGCTGCTGGACGACCTCGAAACCGCCGCTCGCGACGCCGTCGTCCAGCGGGACGTCCTGTTCACCGACGAGGGTGACGTCCTGACCTCCGCCGGGGTGGTCGGCGGGCTGGATCTGTGCCTGCATCTGGTGCGCCGCGACCATGGCGCCGAGGTCGCGGCCGCCCTCGCCCGACGGCTCGTGATGCCCCCGGCGCGGGAAGGCGGGCAGCGGCAGTACGTCGACAACCCGTTGCCGCCCAAGCCGTCACGACCCAGCGTTTCGTCCACAATGGACTGGGCGCTGGAGCGCATCGCCGACGACATCGGCGTCGACGACCTCGTCTGTCACGCCGGGCTCAGCGAGCGGACCTTCCATCGCGAGTTCGCGGCGGCCACCGGGGTGACGCCGGGACGCTGGCTGCGCGCGCAGCGGGTGCGGCTCGCGCGGCGGCTGCTGGAGACCACCGAGCTCCCGGTCGAGCGGGTCGCGCAGCGGTCCGGCCTCGGCACCGCCGCCAACCTGCGGCGACGGCTCCGGGCCGACGTCGGTGTCGGGCCCGATTCGTATCGCCGGACGTTCCGGTCGGTTACCGTCGAAGCATGGCCGAGTACGAACACATCCTCGTGAAGCGGGACGGCGACACCGTCACGATCACCATGAACCGCGCCGCGCGGCGGAACTCGCTGTCCGCCGACCATCTCGCCGAGCTGCTCGCGGCGTTCCGCGAGGCAGGGGGAACCGACGCCACCGGGATCGTCCTGGCGGGCGCCGGTCCGGTGTTCTCGGCGGGACACGACTTCGGCGACGTCGCCGCCCGCGACCTGATGGGTGTCCGCGAGCTGCTGCGGCTGTGCACCGATCTGATGGGCACGATGCAGTCCGTGCCGCAGGTCGTCGTCGCGCGGGTGCACGGGCTCGCGACCGCGGCGGGCTGCCAGCTGGTGGCGTCGTGCGACCTCGCCGTCGCCGCGGAATCCGCCGGTTTCGCCCTGCCCGGCGGCAAGGGCGGCTGGTTCTGCCACACGCCCGCGGTGCCGGTGGCGCGCGCGATCGGGCGGAAACGGCTGATGGAGCTGGCGCTCACCGGCGACGTCGTCGACGCCGCGACCGCGTTGGACTGGGGCCTGGTGAACCGCGTGGTCCCGGACGACGCGCTGGACGAGGAGGTCGCGTCGCTGCTGGGGCGTGCGACGCGCGGCAGCCGGGCGAGCAAGGCGATGGGCAAGCAGACCCTCTACGCCCAGCTGGACCGGCCCGAGGCCGACGCCTACGCGCTGGCGCTGGAGGTGATGGCTTCGGCCTCGCAGCTGCCCGGTGCCCGCGAGGGGATGGCGGCGTTCCTGGAGAAGCGCTCCCCGGTGTGGCCGGACTGAGCGGTCGTCACCGTGCGCGTTCGCATACGAGCAGGAGCGTGTAGGCGGCCAGGGTCTGCGCGTCGGTGATGTCGCCCGCGGCGATCATCTTCTCGAACTCGTCGACGTCGAACCACGCCGTCCGCATGTCCTGCTCTTCGACCTCGCGCTGGGCTTCGCTCTGCGTGAGATCGGTGGCCAGGAACACGCGCCCGCGCTGGCTCGACATCCCGGCGGCGACGTCCGTCACGCCGAGTTCGGCCATCGAGCCCGCGACCAGGCCGGTCTCCTCGCGCAACTCGCGCGCGGCGAGTTCGAGCGGCGGGACGTCGGCCAGTTCGGGGGCGGTGCCCATCGGGAACTCCCAGCGCCGCAGCCCGAGCGGATAGCGGAACTGCTCGACCAGGTGAAATCTGGTCCCGTCGAAGGGGATCACGACGGCGCAGGTGGGTTTGTCGACGACCGCGTAGATCCCTTCGGAACCATCGAGCCGCCGGACGTCGTCCTCGCGCAGGGTCATCCAGTTGTTCCGGTACACCTCACGCGAGCTGACACGCTGAACGGGGTCCATGCGCACAGTATCGCCATGCTTGTCCTACCCTCGCGTGGTGCGCCTTGTGATCGCTCGCTGCCAGGTCGACTACGCCGGCCGTCTGACCGCCCATCTGCCGATGGCCACCCGGCTGCTGCTCGTGAAGGCCGACGGCTCGGTGTCCGTGCACTCGGACGACCGCGCCTACAAGCCGCTGAACTGGATGAGCCCGCCGTGCTGGCTGATCGAGGACGGCAAGCTGTGGATCGTCGAGAACAAGCAGGGGGAGAAGCTCGTCATCACCATCGACGAGATCTTCCACGACCACGCCCAGGAACTCGGCGCGGAACCGGGTCTGCAGAAGGACGGCGTCGAGGCGCACCTGCAGGAACTGCTCGCCGAGCACATCAAGACCCTCGGTGACGGCTACACCCTGGTGCGGCGGGAGTTCCCGACCGCGATCGGCCCGGTCGACATCATGGCCCGCGACGCCGACGGCGCCAGTGTCGCCGTCGAGATCAAACGGCGCGGCGAGATCGACGGCGTCGAGCAGCTGACGCGGTACCTCGAACTGCTCAACCGCGACCCGCTGCTGGCGCCGGTGCAGGGCGTGTTCGCGGCGCAGATCATCAAACCGCAGGCGCGGGTGCTGGCCGAGGACCGGGGGATCCGGTGCCTCACGCTGGACTACGACGCGCTGCGCGGCATCGAGTCGGACGAGTTCCGCCTGTTCTGAGCAAGCTCGTGAGTGGCTAGGACGGTTAGAACCGTCCTAGCCACTCACGAGCTTGCCCGCTGAACAGCCGATACCGAATCGAGTCCATGATTCGGGTATCTGCATTCTTTCTCGCGCCACAGAATGCCCGAAAGGGCGGCGGGAAATTAACGAACTCGCGTTCTTCCGCAAAAGAACCAGCTACTTCCGGGCCATTCGGGTGAACGCCGGATTCCTCGGTCTCGCGCTGTGTCACACTCGATTTCCGCGAGGGGTACCGCCGACATCCGGTGGTCGCGGGGTCCAGAGGTGAAGTGCCATGACTGATTCTCCGAAGTGTGTCGATCTGGTGCTGGAAGGCGGCGGCGTCAAAGGCATCGGGTTGCTGGGCGCGGTGCTGGAGTTGCACGAAGCCGGTTATTCGTTTCCCCGGATCGCGGGGACGAGCGCCGGTGCGATCGTGGCGACGCTGGTCGCCGCTTATCAGAAGGCCGGGAAGGATCTCGGCGGTCTGGAAGCGGTGATGAACGACATGGACTGCCGCCGTTTCCAGGATCAGTCCCTGTTCGACAAGGTCACCGGCCCGATCGGCGACGGCATCGATCTGCTCCTGCACGACGGGATGCACTCCGGCGACTATCTCGCGAAATGGCTCACGCCGTTGCTGGAAGAGGTCGGCGTGCGCACTTTCGCCGATCTCGCCATCGACGATCCCGAAAGTACTTTGCTTCCGTACCAACGGTATTCCCTCGTCGTCCACGTCAGTGACCTGACGCGCCGCGTGCTCGTGCGGCTGCCTTGGGATTATTCCCAGTACGGCCGCGATCCCGGCGAGGAGAAGATCGTCGACGCGGTCCGCGCGTCCATGTCGATCCCGCTGTACTTCCGGCCGGTGCAGTTCGACGTCCGCCCCGAGGGCACCGTCACCTGGGTCGACGGCGGGCTGCTGTCGAACTTCCCGATCACCGTCTTCGACCGGACCGACACGAAGAAGCCGCGATGGCCGACCTGGGGCGTGAAGCTTTCCGGGGAACCGGTGGGCGGCAGGGACAAACCGGTGAAGAGCGCGTTGCGGATCGCCATCGGTTCGCTCGAAACCCTGCTGTCGGACTGGAATCGTTACCGGTTGCACGAGGAGGGTGTGAACCGGCGGACGGTGTACGTCGACACGACCGGGGTTTCCGCCGTCGACTTCGGGCTCGGCGAAGAGGAGAAGAAGCGCCTCTTCGAAAGCGGGCGGGAGGCCGCGCGGCGGTTCCTGGAAAAGATTGTGCCGCAGTGAACTCGCCGGCGGTATTCCGGTGGGATGAGGGATAGGAGGATCCCATGCGTTATCGCCCGATCGACAGTGACCCGGCGGACGGCCGCCTCGGCAGGTTCGTCCCGGACGACTGGCGCCACGTCGAGCGCTATCCGCTGACCGCGCTGGCCACCGAGGACCGGCCGACCCGGTCGCCGGTCGTCATCGGTGTCAACTGGTACAAGGAATTCGACGTACCGGAGAAGGACGAGAAGTCCGGCGAATTCTTCGTCGCGAAGGGCGGCGCGAAATCGCTCACCAGGATCCGCGGCGGGCACTGCGTCTGCCTCGAACCCGGCGAGTCGACCGATGGCGAGAAACAGTACGCCTTCTACGACCAGGGCCGGGAAGGCGCGTGCGTCGGCTTCGGCTGGTCGCGCTGCATGTCGATGTTCAACGGCGACCTCTACGCCGCGCGGTGGCTGTGGGACCAGTCGAAGCTGCGTGACGAATGGGACGAGACCAACCCCGGGGACAACAACGGCACCTCGTGCCGTGCCGCCGCCGAGGTCCTGCTCGAACTGGGGCACGTCCCGTGGTCGGACGCCTACGCCGACGACGATCACGTCAAGCGGGCCGCCTACACGCCCGACGTCAAGAACGGCATCCAGGCCTACCGCTGGGCGACGTCGGTCGACGAGGTGCACGAGGTTCTCGGCAACCCGCGTGCGGACGAACTCGGCGCCGTTCCGTTCCTCAACTCGTGGGGCCCGGGCTATCCGCACCGCACGTTCATGCCGGACGACGTCCTCGCCCGGTTGATCAAGGAGGACGGCGAAGTGGGCCTGCCCACGGACCGGTAAACCCCCACCGGTCACGGGAGAGGGCCGTTCCGCGAGCGGAGCGGCCCTTTTCCGGGATCATGACGGTGTGTCCGGAGAACTTCTGTCCAGGTCGTGGCCGCACGCACCGGCCGGCGCCGCCGACTGGTTGCGGGAGCTGTGCGGTGACGGACTGACCGGGTTCATGCCGCCGCCGATGCCGGACGCCGTCTGGGTGCCCAACGCGATGTACGAACACGACGTCGAAGCCGTGGGCGTGACCACGGGAGGCGGGCTGGGCCGAGCCGGGCATCCCGGCCCGGGATGGCGTCGGCTGCGCTGGCTGACCGACGTTCTCGCCGAATTCAGTCCGGCCAATCTCTGGGCCGAAGATCGTTCGTGGTGCTTGTGCACCGACTACGACCTGTGGGGGACCAAGGTCGCCGGTCCGCCGTCCCTGATCGAAGCGTTGCTGAGCGACGCCGAAATCGAAGCGGTACGGCTGCCGTGGTCGTCTTGACGCGCTGAAGACCGGACAGGAATTGTCAAGAACCGCCCCGAAACAGACACTTCGGGGCAGTCGTCGACCACCCGCACTGCCGTTCCTGAATCCATGCAGTATGGTCCGCGATTGACGCGATACCGGCGTTTCTCGTGGACATTTTCACTATGGAGGTGGGTCGGTTGCACGTGCTGGCCGATGCGAACCTGCGGCTCGACGCAAGTCCGATCGACTACGTCCTGCTCGCCTTCTATTTCGCGCTGGTGCTCGGCATCGGGTACATGGCGCGGAGGTCGGTCTCGAGCAGCCTCGACTTCTTCCTCTCGGGCCGGTCGCTGCCCGCCTGGGTCACCGGTCTCGCCTTCATCTCGGCGAACCTCGGCGCGGTCGAGATCATGGGCATGTCGGCCAACGGCGTGCTCTACGGCCTGCCGACCGTGCACTACTTCTGGATCGGCGCGATCCCGGCGATGCTGTTCCTCGGCATCGTGATGATGCCGTTCTACTACGGCTCGAAGGTCCGCAGTGTCCCGGAGTTCATGCTCCGCCGGTTCGGCAAACCCGCCCACCTGGTCAACGGCATCAGCTTCGCGAGCGCGCAGATCCTCATCGCGGGCGCGAACCTGTTCCTGCTCGCCAGCGTGGTGAACCTCCTGCTCGGCTGGCCGCTGTGGGTGTCGATCATCGTCGCTGCCGCGGTCGTGCTCTCCTACACCGCGCTCGGCGGCCTCTCCGCCGCGATCTACAACGAGGTCCTGCAGTTCTTCGTGATCGTCGCGGCGCTGCTGCCGCTGACCATCGTCGGCCTGGTGAAGGTCGGCGGCTGGCAGGGCCTGGTCGACAAGGTCACCGCGAGCCCCGGCGGCGACGCGCAGCTGCACTCGTGGCCGGGTGACAACCTCACCGGCTTCGGCAACAGCTTCCTGTCGATCCTCGGTCTCGTCTTCGGTCTCGGTTTCGTGCTGTCCTTCGGTTACTGGACCACGAACTTCGTCGAGGTCCAGCGCGCGATGGCGTCGAAGAGCATGTCCGCCGCGCGGCGGACGCCGATCATCGGCGCCTTCCCGAAGATGCTGGTCCCGTTCATCGTGATCATCCCCGGCATGATCGCCGCGGTCACCGTTTCGGAGTACGTCCAGGACAAGCAGGTCCTGCTCGACGGCGGCGACGCGCCGAGCGGCGTGACCGCGAACAACGCGATCCTGCTGCTGATGCGCGACCTGCTGCCCAACGGCATGCTCGGCGTCGCGCTCGCCGGTCTGCTCGCCTCGTTCATGGCCGGGATGGCCGCGAACCTGAGCTCGTTCAACACCGTGTTCACCTACGACATCTGGCAGTCGTACGTGAAGAAGAACGAGTCGGACGGCTACTACCTCCGGCTCGGCCGCCTGGTCACCGCCATCGGCACCGTGCTCGCGATCGGCACCGCGTTCATCGCGTCGAACTCCGGGAACATCCTGACCTACCTGCAGGACCTGTTCTCCTTCTTCAACGCGCCGCTGTTCGCCACCTTCATCCTCGGCATGTTCTGGAAGCGGATGACGCCGACCGCGGGCTGGGTCGGCCTCGTGTCCGGTACGGCCTCGGCGATCACCGTGTGGCTGCTGTCGCAGGCCGGGGTCCTCGGGCTCACCGGGCAGGGCATCAGCTTCGTGGCCGCGGGTACGGCGTTCGTCGTCGACATCGCGGTCAGCGTCGGGGTCTCGCTCGCCACCGCGCCGAAGCCGGAGGCCCAGCTGGTCGGCCTCGTCTACTCCCTCACCCCGAAGGAGTCCCTGAAGCACGACGAGACTGGCGACGACGCGGGCTGGTACCGCAAGCCGGGCCTGCTCGCGGGCATCGTGCTGATCCTGACCATCGCGCTCAACATCATCTTCTAGGAGGCCGGAGATGGCTGCTTCGCAAGCTCCCAAGAAGGCCGGCGTCTTCGACATCCGGCTGATCATCGCCCTGCTCATCGGCGGTTACGGGCTGGTGCTCACGATCATGGGCATCGGCTTCACCACCGAGGAGGAGCTGGCCAAGGCCGCCGACGTCAACATCAACCTGTGGGCGGGTATCGGCATGCTGGTGTTCGCGGCGCTGTTCGTGCTGTGGGCGAAGCTGCGGCCCATCGTCGTGCCGCCCAGCACCGAGGGCGAGGGCGGCGAATAGCCGGGTTGTCCGGACAGCGGCGAAGGGCTCCGGCTACCGTGCATCTCGTGCTGCTCAACGCTCGACGTCGCCGGATCGCGTCCGTGCTGGCCCTGGTCACCGCACTGGGCGTGCTCTCGGCCTGCGGTCAGAACCTCGGCAAGTCCAACTTCGCCCGCACCACCGTCGCCGCCGAACCCGGCTCCGGTTCCGGCTCGGTACCCGACGGGGACATCAACGATCCGGCGGTCACCCCCGCGGTGCTGCGCACGATCGACCCGTGCGGGCTGGTGAGCAAGGAAGTGATGAGCGGCCTCGGCACGCCGGAGGAGCCGACGGCGAACCTCACCTCGTTCGGCACCTGCCGGGCGAAGGCCGTCGACGCCGGAGGCAAGGAAGTCACCGTCCGGGTCGAGATCGGCGCGTCGACCTACTCCTCGATCAACGGCGTCACCGTTTCGGCGGTCGACGGGCTGCCGCAGATCGAGCGGAAGGACAAGGACGGGAAGAGCTGCGACGTCGGCATCATGACCCTGCGCAAACCCGAGCGCGGGATCAGCTTCTCGGTCACCTACGACGGTGGTGACTCGTGCGCGACAGGCCGTGCGGTGGCCGCGAAGGCCGTGAAGAGCCTGCACGCGTCACCGGCCAAGTACCAGGCGGGCGCGGGCACGCTCACCGGCGTCGACCCGTGCACCGCCGCCGACAACGCCGTCCTCAACGAGGTGGTGCCGCACGGCGCGACCACGCTGACCTCCTTCCACTCCTGTGACTGGACGCCGGGCTCCAACCCGAGGATCTCGATCGGTTTCCGCCGCGGCCTTCCGCCGGAGGAACGCGACGGGAACAAGAAGGTCGACATCGACGGCGTCACCGCGTACCAGAAGATCGGCAGCGGCAGCGACGCCGAGTGCAAGATCGAGTGGCAGCACAAGCCGTGGGTGGACGACGAGGTCGAGATCGCCAGCGTGATCTACAAGAACTACGACGAGAAGAAGGACGAAGCGGCGTCGTGCGGGAAGGCGCTCAAGATCGCCAAATCGGTGATCTCCAAGCTGCCGAAGCCCTGACGCTGGCGGCATCCGGCCGGGAGAGGTAGGAAGGGGACACCCCACCCGCCGACGTGCCGGAGGCCACCCTTGAAGAAGATCATCAACGACCCGAAGACGGTGGTCGCGGAATCGTTGCGCGGACTCGCCGCGGCGCACGCGGACGTCCTGCGTGTGGAAGACGACCCGGCGATCGTGGTGCGCGTGGACGCGCCGCTGGCGGGCAAGGTCGCGGTGATCTCCGGCGGCGGCTCGGGGCACGAACCGCTGCACGGTGGCTTCGTCGGGCGGGGCATGCTCGCCGCCGCCGTCCCGGGCGCGGTGTTCACCTCGCCGACGCCGGACGCCGTGGAAGCCGCGGTCAAGGCCACCACCGGGGACGCGGGCGCGCTGCTGATCGTGAAGAACTACACCGGCGACGTGCTCAACTTCGAGACCGCCGGGGAACTCGCCGCCGCCGAAGGGCTGGACGTGCGCAGCGTGGTCATCGACGACGACGTCGCGGTCAAGGACTCCACCTACACCGCGGGCCGTCGCGGTGTCGGCGGAACGGTGCTGCTGGAGAAGATCACCGGTGCCGCCGCCGAACGGGGCGACACGCTCGACGCGGTGGAGGCCTTGGCGCGCAAGGTGATCGGCCAGGTCCGGTCGATCGGGGTCGCGCTCACCGCGCCCACCGTGCCGCACGCGGGCGAGCCGAGTTTCGACCTCGCCGACGACGAGATCGAGTTCGGCATCGGCATCCACGGCGAGCCCGGTATCGAGCGGACCGCCGTGGTGACGGCCGACGAACTCGTCGCGCGCATGGTCGAAGCGGTGGTCACGGACCTGCCCTTCGCCGAGGGCGACAAGGTCCTGCTGTTCACGAACTCGATGGGCGGGACCCCGCTGGTCGAGCTTTACCTGGCACACGGGATCGCCGAGCGGCTGCTGGCCGAGCGTGGGATCGTGGTCGAACGGCGGCTGGTGGGGCCGTACATCACCAGCCTCGAGATGCAGGGGATGAGCCTGACGTTGCTGAAACTGGACGACGAGCTGACCGAGTTGTGGGACGCGCCGGTGAACACCCCGGCCCTGAGGTGGGGAGTCTGATGGCCTGCAGCGCCGAGACGTTCGCCGCCGCCTTGCGGGCGGCGGCCGCGGTGATCGCCGAGCATCGCGCCGAACTGGTCGACCTCGACCGCGCGATCGGCGACGCCGACCACGGCGAGAACATGGACCGGGGCTTCACCGCCATCGTGTCCGCTTTGGACACCGCGACGCCCGAAACCCCCGCCGCGGTCGCGAAGCTCGCCGCCACGACGTTGATCTCGAAGGTCGGCGGCGCGGCGGGCCCGTTGTACGGCACGGCTTTCCTGCGCGCGTCGGGCAAACTGGGCGACGCGGCCGAAGTGGACGGTCCGCTGCTGGTCGAGGCCCTGCGCGCGGCGCTCGAAGGGGTGCAGGCCCGCGGCAAGGCCGTCGGGGGAGACGCGACGATGGTCGACGCCCTGATCCCCGCCGTCTCCGCCGCCGAGGAGGCCGTCGGTGACGGCGTCGCGGCGATCCTGACCGCGGCCGCCGACGCCGCGGACAAGGGCGCCGAGTCCACTGTGGACCTCGTACCGCGCAAGGGCCGGGCGTCGTACCTCGGCGAGCGGGCGGTCGGGCATATGGATCCCGGTGCCCGTTCGACGGCGCTGCTGCTGCGCGCGTTCGCGGAGGCGGCCAAGTGAGCGTCGGAATCGTGCTCGTCTCCCATAGCGCCAAACTCGCCGAAGGGCTCGCGGAACTCGCCGCGCAGATGGCGCCGGACGTCACCATCGCGGCGGCGGGCGGCCTGGCCGACGGCGGGATCGGCACGGACTACGACGAGGTCGTCGCCGCGACACAGCGCGCCGATTCGGGATTGGGCGTCGTGCTGCTGTACGACCTGGGCAGCGCGCAGATGACCGCGGAACTGGCGGTCGAATCGCTCGCCGACCCGTCGGCCGCGGTCGTCGTGGACGCGCCGCTGGTCGAAGGCGCGATCGCCGCCGCCGTCGCGGCACAGGGCGGGGCGGACCGCAAGGCCGTCGCCGAAGCGGCCGCCTCGGCGGGGGCGCCCCCGGATCTGACGTTCGACGACGGCGCGCACGACGGCGAGAGCAGCGTCGAACTCACCCTGCGGAACGACGTCGGGCTGCACGCGCGGCCCGCCGCGGTGCTGGTCCGCAGCATCGCGGGGCTGGACGCGCAGGTCACCGTGCGGCTCGGCGACGAGACCGCGGACGCCAACAGCGTGCTCGCGCTGATGGCGCTCGGTGCCCGCCAGGGCGACCGGATCGAGGTCCGCGCGAAGGGCGCGCAGGCCGACGAAGCGCTCACCAAGATCAAAGACCTGGTGGACCAGAACTTCGGGGAGTGAGCTGAAGGCTTGAAGATCCTCGTCGGCGAACCATCGGCGTCTGGAAACGGCCGGGTGGTAGCAAAGGTCCCCTGATCCGGCCATCGGCGCCGGAGGGAAAGCGTCCTTCAGCGCTCTTACGCGAGTGACACTTACTCGATTCGGAGGGTGACAGCCGCTGCTTTCTGCGCCCCGGCATGGCACGATCGGAGAAACTACCAGCGAGTAACCTCCGGAGGCCGGTTGTGGCGCGGGAAATCTCGAGTGTGGGAGTCATCGGTCTCGGCACCATGGGTGCCGGGATCGCCGAGGTGCTCGCGCGGAGCGGCGTAGCGGTCGTCGCGGTGGAGATCGACGACGACGGCGTCCACCGCGGCCGGGGTCATCTGGAGCATTCGACCGAACGGGCGGTGTCCGGCGGCAAGCTCGACGCCGACGGCCGGAGCGCGCTCCTGGACCGGATCCGGTACACCACGTCGTTGGCGGAATTGTCCGATGTGGACCTGGTGATCGAGGCGATCCCGGAGAACCTCGAAGCGAAATCCGACGTGTTCGCGCAGCTGGACAAGATCACCGGCCCGGACACGATCTTCGTCTCGAACACCTCCTCGCTGTCGATCACCGAGATCGGCGTGCACACCGCGCGACCGGGCAAGGTCGTCGGGATGCATTTCTTCAACCCGGCGCCGATCCTGAAGCTGGTCGAGATCGTCCGCACCGTCGTCACCGAACCCGACGTGGTCACCGACGTCGTCGCGTTCGCCGAACGGCTCGGCAAGACCCCGGTGGTGATCGGCGACCGCGCCGGGTTCATCGCCAACGCCCTGCTCTTCGGGTACCTCAACCACGCCGTGCGGATGTACGAGCAGCGCTACGCCACCCGCGAGGACCTCGACGCGGCGATGCGGTTCGGCTGCGGATATCCCATGGGGCCCTTGGCTTTGCTCGACCTCATCGGGCTGGACACCGCGTACGAGATCCTCGACACGATGTACCACCAGTCGCGCAACCGGCTGCACGCGCCGGCGCCGCTGCTCAAGCAGATGATCACCGCCGGGCTGCTCGGCCGGAAGACGGGCCAGGGTTTCTACACCTATGACGAGCCCGATTCTCCGACGGTGACCGACGCCGTCACAGTGTCCAATTCGGACACCGCGACGGCACGCGAAGTGCGCAAGGTCGGCGTCGTCGGGACCGGGACCATGGCGACGGGCATCGTCGAGGTGTTCGCGAAACGCGGCTACGAGGTCATCCTGCGCGCCAGGAGCGCGGAGAAGGCCGCGGCGTCGGTCGCGCGGGTGAAGAAGTCGCTGGACAAGGCCGTCGTCAAGGGCAGGCTGTCCGAGGAGGACGCCGCCGCCGCGCTCGGCCGGATCTCGCCGGCGGTGGAGTTCGAGGAACTGGCCGACGTCGACCTCGTCGTCGAGGCGGTGGCCGAAGACCTGGCCGTCAAGCAGGCCGTCTTCGCCGCGCTCGACGACGTCGTGAAGCCGGGCGCGGTCCTGGCGACCACCACGTCCTCGCTGCCGGTCATCGAATGCGCGGCCGCCACCTCGCGGCCTTCCGACGTGGTCGGCGTGCATTTCTTCAACCCGGCGCCGGTGATGAAGCTCGTCGAGGTCGTCTCCACCATCGCGACCGCTCCCGACGTCATCGCGACCGTCGACGCCGTGTGCGCGGCCGTGGGCAAGCACCCCGTGCACTGCGGCGACCGGGCCGGGTTCATCGTCAACGCGCTGCTGTTCCCGTACCTGAACGACGCGGTGAAGATGCTCGAAGCGCACTACGCGGAGGCCGACGACATCGACACCGCGATGAAGGTGGGCTGCGGGCTGCCGATGGGCCCGTTCGAACTGCTCGACGTCGTCGGGCTGGACGTTTCGCTGGCGATCCAGCGGACGTTGTACAACGAGTTCCGCGAAGAGGGCTTCGCGCCCGCGCCGCTGCTGGAGCATCTCGTGACCGCCGGACGGCTCGGCCGGAAGACCGGAAAGGGCTTCAAGGACTACTCGGCGCGGTAGGCGTTGCTGCTCGTGAGTGCTAAGGACGGTTAGAACCGTCCTTAGCACTCACGAGGCGGTAACTTGGATGCCATGCCGGTTTCCTCGGGGGTCAGGAAACGGATCAAGGAGCTCCTCGATCCGGACGACGAGATCCACTACGTGTTCCCGGCCGACGTCTTCGGCAGCACCAACCCCGGAGTGTTCTTCGCGGTGACCCGCAAGACGATCACGATCATGTCCACCGGGTACCTGAGCCGGAAGATGCCGAAACGCGTCGTCGGGACGACGTTGCGGAACCATCGGATCGGGCCGGTCGACACCTCGACCGTCCCGTGGTTCAAGTTCAACGGCGTCGACTACGAGATCGACGACGAGTACATCGCCGTCGTGCACGCCGCCGACGCCGAGATCATGCGGGCAAAACCTGAAGATCCGCTGCCGGACCTCTAAGCTCCCGGGAGTGCGTCAGCTCACATACGACGGGGTGCCCATCCCCGGCCTGAACGACCTGGTCCGGACGGCCATCCGGCTGCACCCCGCGCCGGGAATGCCCCGTCCGGACGAAAGCCACTTCGGCGGCCCGCTGCTCTGGCCGTCGGACGAGCCCTGGCCGGAGTGCCCGGTGACCTGGCCGCCGGACCCCGACGCGTCCGACGACGCGTGGCCGGTCGGCCATCCGCTCGACGAGCCGGTCCCGGCGATGGTCGGCGCGGCGCAGTTCTTCCGCGACGACTTCCCGGAGCTGCCCTTCCCGGAGGGCACCGACGTGCTGCAGATCCTGTTCTGCCCGCTGGAGCACGACAACCCGTACCACCGCGGCCCCGCCGTCCGGCTGGTGTGGCGCGATTCCGGCGAGGTGGAGGACATCGCGGACCCGCCGCCCGCCCCCGAAGACGCCGAAGCCGCCTACCTGCCGGAACCCTGCGTCTTCGAGCCGTGCTCGATCGACGAGCTGCCGCGCCTCTGCGACTTCCCGCCGGAGACCCGCGCCGCGCTCGGCATCCCCGAAGGCGCGAGCGAAGACCCGGAGGGCTGGCCCGAGCTGGACCACTACGCCAAGATCGGCGGCTGGACGGCCTGGCACGCGGCCGATCGCGTCGATCTCGGCTGCCGGGAGTGCGGCGCCGAGCTGAGACAGACGATCGCGCTGGCCACGGAGGAACACGAGGTCGGTTGCGGCTGCGGGGTCGACGACGACGAACCGGCGGGCTGGGCGTTCGGGGACCGAGGGGTGCTGAACATCTTCACCTGCCCCACCGACACGCGGCATCCGTTCAAGGTCCGTATCGCCTGATCAGCCGGGTGGTAGCAAAGGTCCCCCGCTCCAATGCTGGAAGACGAGGTTCGTGTGCACCCTGGCGACCTCGTCGCGCGCGGTCAGCTCGTCGAGGACCAGCCGTTGCAGCTCGGTCGCCGACGCGGTGGCGACATGCGCGAGGAAGTCGTCCGGGCCGGTCAGGTGGTAGACGGCGCGGACCTCGGGCAGCGCCAGCAGATGCTCGACGAACGAATCGACGAGCGCACGCCGGTGCGGGCGGACCTGGACGAACAGGAGCGCTTCGAGCGGGCGGCCGAGTTTGGCCGCGTCCACCTCGGCGCGCTGGCCGGTGATCACCCCGAGCTCGCGCAGCCGGTTGACGCGGTCGAGGCAGGTCGAGGGCGCGACGCCGACCTCGGCCGCCAGATCCTTGTTCGAGATCCGGGCGTCGTTCTGCAAGAGCCGTAGAATTCGAAGATCAACCGTGCTCAGTTCGACGGAATCCGACATCGGCGAATGATATCCGAGGATATTGCGGCCGATCCGGAGAAAATCGCACCATCTGGGTATGACCGCAACGCTGCGCACCCGAGCCGTCCACGCCGGCCGTGACGATCTCACGGACCTCGGCGTCCACGCCGCTCCGCTCGACCTGTCCACGACCTATCCGTCGCGGGACAGCGTCGAGGAGGCGGGCCGCATCGACGAATTCGCCGCCACGGGCTCGCTGTCCGGGCTCCCGGTCTACGGGCGGCTGAGCAACCCGACCGTCGAACGCTTCGAGAAGGCGCTGGCCGAACTCGAAGGGTTCGAAGACGCCGTCGCGTTCGCCACCGGCATGGCCGCGGTGTCCGCCTCGCTGCTGGCCGCCGTCGCGCAGGGCAAGCGGCACGTCGTCGCCGTCCGGCCGGTCTACGGCTGCACCGACCACATGCTCACGTCCGGGCTGCTCGGCACCGAGGTGACCTGGGCCGATCCGGAGGACGTCGCCTCGGCGCTGCGCCCCGACACCGGGCTGGTGCTGCTCGAAACCCCCGCGAACCCGACCCTGCGCGAGGTCGACATCGCCGAGATCGTGCGTGCCGCGGGCGAGGTCCCGGTGCTGGTCGACAACACCTTCGCGACCCCCGTGCTCCAGCGGCCGGGACGGCACGGGGCCCGGTTCGTCCTGCACAGCGCCACCAAGTTCCTCGGCGGGCACGGCGACGTCATGGGCGGCGTGGTGGCTTGCGGCGCCGAAGACGCGGGGATGTTGCGGCAGATCCGCTTCGCCACCGGAGGCGTGCTGCACCCGCTTGCCGGGTACATGCTGCTTCGCGGTCTCTCGACGCTTCCGCTGCGCGTCAACGCCGCTTCCGCGACGGCCGCCGAACTCGTCGAGCGGCTTCGCGGGCACGCGAACGTGAGCGCCGTGCACTACCCGGCCGTCGGTGGTCCGCTGATCGCGTTCGAGGTCGACGGCGATCCGCACGCGCTCATCGGCGCGGTCCGGCTGATCACCCCGGCCGTCAGCCTTGGCAGCGTGGACTCGCTCATCCAGCATCCCGCCTCGATCAGTCACCGGATCGTCGCCGAGGACGACCGGCGCGGCGCGGGCGTCACCGACCGGCTGATCCGCATGTCGGTGGGGCTGGAGGACGTCGAGGACCTGTGGCACGACCTGGATCAGGCACTCAAGGCGTGTTGAGTTCTGCGATCGTCATCACCGGGATGTCGACAAATCGTCCGGCCTGGTTAACCTGGTCGGGTGAAAGATCTGGTCTCGTCCTGGGTGGAATCTTCGGCTCGTAGCACGCTTTCCCGGCTGCACCAGCAGATCGGTGTGGCCGGGCTCGCCGCGGCCGCGGCCGTGCCCGGGCTGTCGGCCGTCTTCGATCAGCACTCCGCCGCGGTGCGCGACATCCTCGCGGTCGGCGTCGAAGGCTCGGCGGCCGTGGCCGGGGTCGTCCTCCTCGCCGGCTACACGCGCGGGCTGCTCGACGAGGCGAAGGCCAAGGGCTGGACGTTCCGGGCTCCGGCCGATCTGACCGCGTGGACCACCAGCGACTGGGTGACCGCGCGGCTGGTCGGCGTGTGTTCGCTGGCCGCCTCGATGGACGACCGGCGGACCCAGCCGACCGGGAACGGGTAGGGCGGCCGGACGCCCCACCCGCTCCCGTCGCAGGTCAGCGGTACTCCGGCGGAGGGGGCATGTTTCCACCGGGGGGCCGCTGGCCGGGATCCTGGTGCTGCGGCACCTGACCCTGGCTGGGCGGGAACTGCTGGTGCTGCGTCGGCGCGTTCGGGTTCGCGGCGTGGTGTCCGGCGGACACCGGCTGATGGACCGTCGTCCGCTCCGTCGGCACCTCACCCGAGCGGCCGGCGTCCTCGCGACCGCGCTGGTAGGCCTCGGCCTGCGCCTTCGCGGCGGGGATCTCCGCCTCGGCCCGGCCGAGCCAGGTCTCCCAGCGCTGCTGCATCGGCTTGATGAGCCCACCGCCGACACCGACGACGGCGATACCGCCGACCGTGGCGAGCACGGCGATCAGCACCGGCATCGTGACCGCGGTGGCCACGCCGATCTGGTTCAGCGCGGCGATCGCGCCGAGGCCCCAGATGAACACCGAGGCGATGGTGGCGAGCACCTTGCCGTAGGAGACACCGCCGAGGGCGTTGCCGATCAGATCCTTGACCGCCTTGGCGACCGCGCCGGCGATCACCACGATGACGATCGCGACGATGGCGCGCGGCAGCCACGCGACGATGTCGTTGAGCAGCGCGCTCACCGGGTTCGGGCCGAACACGCCGAACGCGAACTGCAGGGCGATCAGCAGGATCGCGTAATAGACGATCTTGCTGATGATGCTCGAAGCGTCGAACTGGCTGCGCGCGAGCATCTGTTTGAAGCCCCCGCGTTCGAGCAGCCGGTTGAACCCGACCTTCTCGAGCACCATGCTCACGGCCTTCGAGAGCGCCTTGGCGATCAGCCAGCCGATGAACAGGATGACCAGGAACGCGAGCAGTTTCGGGACGAAGGTGGCGACCGAACTCCAGGCGCTCGACACGCCTTGACCGAAGTCGACGGCCGCCAGTGCTGATGTGGCCACTGGACTTTCTCCCTTCCCACCACTGGAGCTTCCAGACTGGTGGGAAGGGGGTACCCGCCATTCGGGCGATCACACGTTGCGCCACCCGAACGGGTGGGTCAGCCGCAGCAACCCCCGCCGCAACAACCGCCTCCACCTGCGGGAACAGGGGCCGGGCCGGAAGCGGACCCGGTCAGCGCGACGGTCGTCAGCAGTTTGACGGTGTCCTGGTGGCCCTCGGGGCACGGCGCGGGCGCTCCGGACTCGCTCATCGGCCGCAGCAGTTCGAAGGTTCCGGAGCATTCGCGGCAGCGGTAGGCGTAAGTCGGCATTTCGCCATTATCCCATCTCCTTCCGGCCGCCGGGATGGCAAGCTGGCCGGGTGGAACTGCCTGTCGCGGCGCATGTGCCGCACCTCGGCCAAGTCGTCCCGTCCGTGCTTTCCGCCCTCGGCGCCGGGGAGTTCGCCAATTCGCTGAGCCTGGCGGAGGCGTCCAGCGCCTGTGTCCTGCTCATCGACGGGCTCGGCTGGGAGCTGCTGGCCGAGCACGCCGCCGACGCGCCAGTACTCACCCAGCTGGCGAAGTCGCCGCTGCGGGTCGGTTTCCCGGCGACGACGGCGGCCGGTCTCGGCGCGATCGGCACCGGGCTGGCGTCGGGGGAGCACGGCCTGGTCGGATACAGCTTCGAGGTGCCGGGCACCGGCGTCCTGAACGCGCTGCGCTGGAGCAGCCACGTGGACGGCGGCGATCTGCGCGGGGCGTTGCCGCCGCGCGAGGTGCAGCCGCTGCCGACGACGTTCGAACGCGCGGCGGCCGCCGGGATCACGACCAGCGTGGTGTCTTCGGCGAAGTTCGCCGACACCGCGCTCACCCGCGCGACGCAGTCCGGCGCGCGCTACGTGGGTGTCCACGCGCTCGGCGACCTGGCCGCCTGCGTCCTGCACTGCCTCGAAGCGCGGCCCGCGTTCTGCTGGGGTTATCACAGCGAACTCGACATGCTGGGCCATATCTACGGACCGGGTTCGGCGCCGTGGCGGATGCAATTGCGGCACGTCGACCGGCTCGTGGAGTCCATTGTGGATGGTCTGCCCGCCGGGGCGCTCCTCGCCGTCGTGGCCGACCACGGCATGGTGACCGTCGAGGGCGCGCTCGACATCGACGAGACACCCGCGCTGCTCGGCGGCGTCCGGGCCATCGGGGGCGAGGTCCGGGCGCGGCACGTCTACAGCGAAGCGGGCGCGGAGGCCGACGTCCTCGCGGCCTGGCGCGAGGTGATCGGCGACCGGGCGTGGATTCTCCCGCGCGACGAGGCCATCGAGGCAGGCTGGTTCGGGCCGGTCTCCGATCGGGTCCGCCCGCGTATCGGCGATGTGGTCGTGGCGGCGAAGGGGCGTTTCGGGCTCGTGCGGGAACTGGCGGAGGCCGTCGAGTCCTCGTTGGTCGGCCAGCACGGCTCGCTCACGCCGGCCGAACAACTCGTCCCGTTGGTCCTCGCGCGTGGCTAGCCGCAGAACTCGGCGAACATCGCGCGCAACACGGCCGAACGCGCGGTTTCGGAGGTCAGGTTCGTGGTGACGCCGACCGTGATCTGCCTGGCGCCGTCGGAAGTCCGCATGCTCCAGGTGTTGTAGCCCGGCACCGAACCGTTGAAGCCCCATGCCTCCGGCGCGGCGCAGCCCTGCGGGAGCCGGAGCCGCATGACGCCGAGGCCCGAGTCCACTCCGGGAACGCCGCTGGGCACGGTCTTGCGCATCTCGGCCAGCTGCGCCGCGGGGAAGAGCCGTCCGGTGAACAGGGCGCCATAGAACCGGTTCAGGTCGTCGGCGGTGGAGATCAGATTCCCGGAACCCCAGAACCGCGACATCTCGTAGTCGGTGACGTCGGTCAGCGGCGCGTCGGGACCGTACAGCCGTTCGTAACCACGGGCGGCCGCCTGGTGGACGTAGGGATAGCGGTACGGGAGGGAGCTGTCCCGCATCCCCGCCCTGTCGAGAACCCGTTGCCGCAGCACGGAATTCAGCTCGTCACCGGTGAGCTTTTCGACGAGTTTCCCGAGCACGGCGTAATTGGTGTTGGAGTACATCATGCCCTGGCCGGGCGGGAAGGCCAGCGGCTTGCCCTCGGTCCCCAGCCGGATGGTCTCGTCCGGTGACTGGTGCTGCCAGCGCGTCGTGTCGATCTCCGGAAGGCTGTTCCACCGGTCGGTCGCCGGGATCCCGCTGGTGTGCTGCAGCAGGTGGCGCACGGTGATCGGCTCGGTGTACGGCAGCAGCCCGGGGAGGCGGTCCTGGACGCGGTCGTCGAGGCCGACCTTGCCCTCACCGGCCAGTTGCAGGACGGCGGTGGCGACCACGCTCTTGGTGATGCTGCCCGCCCGGAAACGGCCGCGGGGGTCCGGCGCGCCGCCCGTCGTGACGTCGCCGACGCCGCTCCGGCCGTACCAGCCGCCGTTCTCGTCGAGCACCGCGGCGTACGCGCCGGGCGCACCGGCGGCGACGGCGTCGTCCAGCGCCTTTTGCAGGCCATCCCTGGCAGGGGCGGCGATGGCCGGACCGGCGGCGAGTGTTCCGGAGAACAAGGCGGTGCCGGCGACGATCGCCGCGATACCGCGAAACAGACGATTCATGCCTTGACGCTATGAGGCGCCCGGCGCCGGGACAGCCCCTATGAACCCCTTAGCCGGTCAGGCGGGCTTCCGCGCCGAGAACTTCACGCTCCGCTTCGGCACGTGGTCGACCTGGATGTCGGTGAACCCGGCGTCGGTGAGCCGGGGCCAGAGCGAAACCGGGTCGAGCGCGTTCATCGTGTCGCCGAGATGGAGGAGGCGGAACGGCGCGTTCGCCAGGCTGTCGATCGCGCGCAGGACGCCGCCGGGGCGGAGCACGCGGAACGCTTCGGCGAAGATCGAGTCCTGCAACGCCGTCGTCGGCACGTGGTGCAGCATCGTGAAGCAGACGACCGCCGAGAACTCGCCGTCTTCGAAGGGCATCGCCGCTCCGTCGCCCTGGACGATCCGCACCCGGCCGTCGAATTCCCGTTTGAGGAGGTCCGCCGAGGCCTCGTCGATCTCGACGGCGGTGAGCCGGGGGACGAGCCCGACGAGCGCGCGCGTGGTCGCACCGAAGCCGGGCCCGATCTCCAGGACGGAGTCCCCGAGGTCGAAGCCGGCGACGTTGCCCGGCATCTCGGCGGCGACGGCCTTCGCCCACAACGCGGAACTGCAGAGTTTGCGGTGCACCAGGTTCATCGGCATGGATCCGAAGCTAACGGTGACCGGTAGGCGATAGGCTGCCAACCGATGTCGAATATCGGACTCCTCCCGCCGATGTCCACGGCGATGGTGCTCGGTGAGATGGACCTGCCGGCGGGCACCTGGCTCCCGTGGCACGAACACGACGGCCACCAGCTCGCGTGGGCGGCGCGGGGGATCCTGAGCGTGAACGTCGGCGAGCGGCACTGGGTGCTGCCGCCGACGCGGGCGCTCTGGATCCCGGCCGGGGTCGTCCACCGGACCGGTGCCACCGCGCAGACCGTGTTGCGGGGGATCTACGCCGCCCGGGACCGATGTCCGGTGCGCTGGCCCGAACCGACGCTCGTCGCCGTCCGCCCGCTGCTGCGCGAACTGCTGGAGCACCTCGGCGCGGCCGACCTCGGCGACGACGCGCGCCGCCGGGCCGAGGCGGTCGCGTTCGACCTGCTCGAACCGGTGGACGTCGTGCCGATCACCGTGCCGATGCCGTCCGACGGACGCGCGCTGGCCGTCGCGCGAGCGGTGATCGCCGATCCTGCGGACCGCCGCGCCCTCGCCGACTTCGTCCAGCACGCGGGCGCGAGCGAACGCACCCTCGCGCGGCTGTTCCTCACCGAGTGCCGTACGACGTTCGGCGCGTGGCGGGTCCAGGCCCGCCTGCGCGCGTCGCTGCCGCTGCTGGCCGAGGGGATGCCGCTGACCGCGGTCTCCCGCCGGATCGGCTACTCCTCGCCGAGCGCCTTCGTCGCCGCCTTCCGCCGCGCGGTCGGGGTGACGCCGGGCGCCTACTTCGGCGCCTAGCCCCGAGTTACGCCTTCAATCACGCGAGTTCCGCCCCTGATCACGCGTGTTCCGGCTTCCATCACGGATGTTCCGGTTCCGCCGCGCGTGATCGGGCGGACGCCGCGCGTGATCGGGCGGACGTCACGCGTGATCCGATGGACGACACCCGTGATCAGGCGGACGACACACCCGTGGCCCGAGTCCGCCGCGTGCCGTCCTCCGGCAACGTCGTGCCGGAAGGCGGATCACCCGTGCTTGAAGGCAGCTCTCCCGTGATCGGGGGCGTAACACGCGTGATTGGAGGCGTAACTCGCGTGTTTGGAGGCGTAACTCGTGTGACCCCGGGCGCTTACCTCGTCGGCCGCCCGGGCCCGCCGTATACCGTTTCGGCGTGCCACGACGTAACCGGCCCGAACGCGGTGGACGCCCCGACCTCGGCGCGTCGACCGGCTGGGCGCGCTCCGAATCCGCCTCCGACGGCGAGTGGCTGGTCCGCACCGTGCCCGGCGCGCAGGCCACCAAGGACTACCGCTGTCCCGGTTGCGACCACGAGATCCGGCAGGGGACCCCGCATGTGGTCGCCTGGCCCGCCGACGACACCGGCGGGGTCGCCGACCGCCGCCATTGGCACAAGGCGTGCTGGGGCGCGCGGTCCCGGCGCCGTCCGGGACGCTGGTGAGCCTCAGCGCCGCAGGTGCAGTGAA
>Ga0307518_10000164_pt1 | contig 49726 bp, 66 predicted proteins | sample 25_EM_MG_FD_203889 | JGI IMG/M metagenome (GOLD analysis project Ga0307518, IMG submission 203889) | Populus trichocarpa ectomycorrhiza microbial communities from riparian zone in the Pacific Northwest, United States - 25_EM | ecosystem: Host-associated > Plants > Roots > Unclassified | place... | reverse complement strand
CCTACGTCTTCCTTCCTCTTCTTCAGGTGCTGAACTCCTCCCCTGTAGGACTTGTCCTCCTCTACTTCGGACTTGCATCTCCTCCTTTCGGAGTTGTACCTCCTCCTATCGGACTTGTCCCCTTTTTTCGTCGGAGTAGCACCCAGAAGCAAGGCGGAGATCGTAGGTGCTTGACACGCGGACCATGTCCATCGACGAGCCACCTGGAGGGAGAGACGAACTTTATGAGTCAGGGGTCGATGGTGATGCACACATGCTCAACGGGCATCAGGACAATAATTTCCAAGCTGGCTCCATCAAATACTTTTCAGGTGCCACACAGACATCCAATGGGGGTTCTACTTTTATCAGCAAGTTTGACACTGATGAATTCAGCAACCAAAGGACTTCGAATATTTATTACCCATTTGCTTCCAGAGGGGATTTGGAATTGGGGTCATGGCTCCTTCGCTCCGGCCTGAGTATGGGTGCGATCGACAGTCTTTTATCCCTTATTCTGGTACATTTTTCTTATTTGGTTTATCAACTACGCTGTTCACAATAATGTAAGATCAAAACATTACCTCTGTCCTTCTGCACGGCCAACGAACTTTGTGGCTGAGCTGAGTTGCTTCCCAGCGGGCCACGCTGGAAGTCCCGGGAGATACCCACATCGCACCCGACAAAGCGGCCTGTCTTACTCTACTGGCGAGACACTCTCGAACTTGTACAGTCTCTCTTCAACAATCCTGGCTTTCAACATGCAATGGACTTCTCTCCATATCGTTTTTATGACTCAGCAGCACGCCTCTATCGGCTCTATACAGAATGGATGTCAGGAGAAGACACATGGTCTATGCAGGTGAGTTCCCTCTGTTTTGATGTGCTCTGCCGCATTAACGTGCCAAAGTCACAGCTCCCCACAGGTGTGACCTTGCTCGGAACAATCCTTTCATCGGACAAAACGAATATTTCGGTCTTGACAGGCGATCGTGTTGCGCATCCGCTGCTGATCAGCCTTGCAAACATCAAAATGGAGACCCGGCTCCAGCTTTCCTCTCACGCCTTTCTCCTTGCCACTCTTCTTCCAGTCCCAAAGTTTGTTCACAGTAATAAGCGGATGAAGGGCGTGCTTGAGGCCCGTCTAATTCACTAGTGCCTCGATATCGTGTTAGAGCCCCTCAAACAAGCTGCTAAATTAGGGGTAATGTTGTCAGATCCATGGGGTTACAGCCGGTATTGCTTTACCCAATTGCCAGCTATATTGTCGACACACCCGAAGCTGCTATGCTAGCTGCTGTCGGCGGGAAGACGTCTCCCATCACGATGGCCACATACAAAGAATTCAGCGATGACTTCCGGCATGAACCACGTACATCCTCGACCACTCTTACTCAACTTGCAACCGCGGCATTAAACGCTGACCCTAGTGATATTGAAGCATACTTTTGTGAAGCACAGAAATTCCGTCTGAATGGGGTTCATAAACCGTTTTTCCGTGATATTCCCTTGTCCTGTCCCAGTAGATTCTTCACTCCGGAGGTGCTCCATCACTTTCACAAGGAGTTCGGGGATCATGATTGCAAGTGGTGCATCAATGTGTTGGGCCCTGCCAAGATTGACTTCAGGTTCTCCGTCCTTCAGCCCATCACTGGTTTCCGTCATTTCAAAGAAGGAATCTCATCGCTCAAGCAGGTGACAGGTCGGACTCTTTGCGACATGCAATGTTTTATTGTTGGGGTCATTGCTGGACGTGCCCCTCACGGTGTTATCATTGCAGTCCGGGCTCTGATGGATTTTCATTATTGCATACAAGCATATCGCATTACGGACAGGGACATCGAAGTCATCAACTCCGCGCTCCGTGAATTCCATTCGCATAAGAATTCTATACTCGACGCTGGCCTACACCGTGAGAAGGCCAACAAGCCAATCAATAACTGGCACATTCCAAAGCTCGAACTAATGCAAAGCATCGTGCCAAGCATTCTGAGGGCTGGTGTCCCCATTCAGTGGTCCGCCAACCTCACTGAGCATGCCCACATCGAGCAGATCAAGGACCCTGCACGAGGTAGCAACAACAATAATTACGATCCTCAAATTTGCCGACAACTTGATCGGCTGGAGAAGTGTAGGAACTTCAATATTGCAATGACCTTGAAAGACCCGGCACTGCGGCGGGACATAGCTACTGGCATGGGTGATGAACATGATGAGGAGAGCGATCCACATGTCAGCTCGTGGCCGGTCACAGATTATTTTGCACATTCACGTCAGCTAGCTTCCTCACCACTGGACACCATCCCCCTTCCTCGTCACGCATTTTCGTTAAATTATGTTGCGTTTAACCTTGCATATGACCCAAGCATTCATCGTATCACAATAGACGAAGCTGCTGAACAGTTCGGTCTTCCAGACCTGCGAGCAGCTCTTGCTGATTTTCTTTGTCACAAGAAGGTCCATGGAGTGGATTCAGTGCACCCTATTGGTGGAGGGCCTCATAGATCCCTGGAGAATGCTGAGCTTCCATTCAAAAATATCCAAATTTGGTTCAAGTTGCGCTTACAGGTGACAGACATTCACACTAACACTATTTTACCTGTGCAAACCGTTCTTGCTTCCCCACCCGATGGCAACTGGCCACATGGACGCTATGATTTGGTAGTTGTGAATACCAATAACACAATGGCTTGGCCTGCTAGTGACCTTCAAGGTTCGGTATCATCTCATATTTCCATGGACTCAATTCATATGTCATCTTTGATCAGGACACTCTGTTGTGCAGCTTTGTCTCATCATGTGACCCTTGGGCCAACCACATGAGCAGTGGTCTTGGGCTGATCATTTTTTGTGTTATGTGCAGTGTTTTGATATCGTCCCACAAGCAGGCGCTCAATGTGATCTGGCAACTCAGCTTCATGTTCTCAAGAGAGCTCTGCACTCGGGTGGTGTCAAGTCCGGGTCTACTCCGGTAGGGGGTCCGGTCAAGTCCAGACGAAAGTGGACGAAGGAGAAGGGCAGAGGGCTGGACAAGAAATTAGCCCGGCCGGAGTTGAGACCGATTGGATTCAACGACAAGGGGGTCGAGCGTTGATCCCTTGCGTAGGTTCCGGTCAAGGCAATGGAGTCAGAGACGGAGGCGGAGACAGACAGAGACTGGAGTAGAGACTAAGTTGATTTCAGACTGAAGAATACAGGATAATCTACAGAGTACTTATACTAAGTAAGAACTAGGGACGAGTACTTACGGTGACAAGTAAACAGCCTAAAAAGCGGACAAGGGATAACCGGAGAAAGTACTAAGTCAGGTCCGAGTAAAATAAACCAGGTCCGGTGAAAATGATACAAGGTAGGAGATATATTGAGCACACGGAGAACTCACGTCAAGCCAGGGTAGACGGCGAGGTGTAGTAAGGACTGTGTAGGGATTAGACCAAGGGTTGTACATAGCAGAGGTATATCTGCACGACCGTGACCGGAGTAAGTGATGCGCGACCGGAGTTGAGCTATAGTGCTGCGATGCAACTGGAGTAACCGGATAAGACCCAGAGTTGGACATGGTCATAACAGGTGGACAGCGCCTGGGGGGTGTTATTCCGGTTTCCCAGATCAGGGCTTATGCCAACCTCATCCCACGTTTTGGCCAATGCGCAGATGCACGCCTCACTGCTTCCAACAGTTTCGAGCATTCTCGGGAATTTTTCCTTAACAAGTATTTTGATAAGAATAGCTACTTCCCTCTGTCGTTATAAATAGCAGAGTATATTCATTCTGCAGCGTGTAACCCTTGAACATTTGAACAGTCACCATTCTTCATGCTAGCCAAAAAGTTCCGTACCGTAGATGCAATACACAAATTAGGATCTTATCCTGTGCCCAAGGGTGGTCACTCTGTGGCGATGATGGACAGGATCACAACTCAAGAGCTCCAAGGAGCAATCATCATCGACACCAGCACGACCACTTCTCGTGACAAATGTCTGGGATTTCTCTTGGATAGGATTTTTTCAAGCTTTACCATCATCGATATCCTGTCACTGGACAAGTTGATGGTTCCACGGAGCACAGTACTGAGGCATCACCCCAAGATCTCCCAGAGGTACCCAAATGACCACAGCATCCCACTCTACGACAATGCTTGGAACTGGCCTTTACCCAAGGATGCCACACCACCCCCAGACAGAGATAGCAAGGTTGGATGGCAAGAGATCCACCTTTCTGCATTTTTTAATGCGATTGCGCAAGCTATTCGGCCAGCTCTCACAGTGGAAGCACACTCGCGCAAATCATCTGTTGCTGAACGGTATTGGTTGGGTTCATACAGCACTCGCCGTATGCCCAGCAATGTTGACGGAGCTGGTGCTTATCATCGTAAGCCAGATATGATTCTCATTGAAAAATCAGGTATTTTCGTTTTCTATTGCAGGTTGGATGCATTCTCATCAAAAAAGCAGATCTTCCTTCGGACTCCATATCATGGATGAGTCCCAAGGTCATCGCCGAGTATAGCAGCCAAGTTTGGTCACCATCCTCCTGCCTCACAAAAACACTCCGCACCAAAGCGTATCTTGTTTTCCTCGATCAACCCTGGAGACGCTTCATGTTGGCCTTATCTATTGCGGGTGAGCAACTGCGTGTTCACTTTTACGATTGCTCAGGCTGTTCCATTTCTCCACCATTCGACGTCCACCGTAACCCCACCGCTTTGGTTGCCATTCTCATGACCGTCATGTTCGGCCCTCGTCTCTGCATAGGGTTTGACCCCACCATAATTGTGAAGCCAATCTGTCCCATACGCGTCTCACCAGGCAAAGTGATCTACGAGTCAACATATGCTGATATCCCAGATTCAATTTCTGAGGAGTGGAAGGATGGGCATGACTTCATCTCTCATTCAGAACCAAGCTTGCCTACACCCAAATTACAGCCCGTAACTCTCCCTGACCATGTCAAGGTCACGACGGCACTCAGCGTGCCCGCTTTCATTTTACCTGCCAAGGTAAATGCCAACTCTCCTCTCATTGATCCAGTCCCTGAGAAAGCCAGCATCCCCAATGGTTTTTTGGGTCTGATCGGGGAGATCCGGGTTCGCAACGTTGTATATGAAATCTTGGAGGTCTTGTTTTCATCAGGTGGGTTTTTAGGGCGAGGCACGGCGATTTACCTCGCAAGACATGATGGGCAATTGTATATTATCAAGGACCATTGGGTGGAAAACCCATCGCAGGAAGCGGAAATGATGAAACTCGTACAAGGCACACCTGGTGTTCCCATTCTGATAGACAGTTGGGAAGTGGAAATCAAACCCAACATTGTCGACACTACTTCGCGATATCGGACCGAATCATGCCAGGCATCTATGAAAGGGAAAAGAATGCACGTCCGAACAGTTATGAGCCCGTGTGGACGACCTCTCACAAAATTCCGGACCAAGCGTGAGCTGGTTATTTGCATCAGGGACATTCTTCTCGGTAAGCATGGTTTTGTTCATGACATCCCGAAGACTAATGTAAATTTTAGTTCAAAAGGAGACAGTACAAAAGCACAAAGTCCTTCATTGCGACGCCAGTCCCTTCAACATTTTAATATATGACGTACTGGACGGGGTTCGGGGCATGCTTATAGATTGGGAGTTTGCAGTGGAGATTACCCTCCGAGAGGAGTACAGTGTCAGTGGTACGGTGAGCATGATTTTCATTGCACTTGGAGTTACAACCACTAACATTGAACTATAGGGTACCATTCCTTTTCTTTCCATCAAACTTCTTGAGCAAATCTCGAGCGTGCTTCAAAAGAAGCCGAAAAATGGGTGTATCTATAAGGAAGATGGCATCGCTTCTGTCCAACTTCGCGGTGGCAACTTTAAGGTCCAGCATACACCAGCGGATGACATCGAATCTCTTTTTTATGTTCTCATTTGGATTATGGTCTTGTATGATGGACCGTTGGGACGGGAGAGGCAAGACTTTGACTTTGAGTCCTCGATACTTGGTGAATGGAGCGAGGGTGCAATCCAAAACCTCCAGGTGGCCAGGAACTCCAAAGTTGCGTTTGTTTTGGAGAGTGGCCCCAAGGCTCTGGAGGGTTGCGTGTCCCCATACTTCCACGACCTCATCCCCCTTGCTCAAGATTGGTGGGATATTTTCCGAGAGAAATATGGCTCTCAAGATGGGGTCGACATTAACACGCTCCTGGAAAAGACTGATACATTCCTCAGTCGCATGCCATTGGAGGACCCTCCTGAAATGGAGAACGAGCATTTGACCAAGCAAGCTGAGAAGAATGCTCTGCAGGAGGCCTCCCAAATCCTTCCTTCTCCTCCAGTGAAGCGTACTATGCCACAGGATGCTGGAAAGAAACGTATATGTGACGATATGGTTCGGAGTGCAGGTGACTTGCCCATTTCTAATCTGTCCAAACGCCCAAGATTTTTGGCTTAATATCCCAGTTACTGTAGCATTTGTAGTATTAGCATCTATGTACGACTATGTACTTGTACTTTGATCAGTGCTGAATGCTTGGCAATACACTAGCCATCGGATCTGCGATACACTAAAATTTTTGTCCTAATTGTTTCTTTCCTCTGGCTGAGTCGTATACTTCATGCTTGTTCATTCGCCATTGAAGAAAGCTCCAAGAGCAAAACGGCGTCGGGAGGATGCTGGAGATGCATTCCAGAAGAAACACAAAGCACGTGGTACAAATCAGCCCGCCAGCAATTCGACCTCTGAGTCTGTACAACCTCGTCACAGTGGTAGGGCAGGTGCAGGGGTTGGTGGTCACATTCTTCAAATGGAACGGATTGGTGCTGCAATTGAGGGATCACAGGCTGTGGAGACAAGACCTACAACTACCTTTTCCAACGATACTGCACTGAACCCTGTCACCCCTGCTAATTCAAGCCGCAGACCTTGAAAAAAAAGTAAGATTCCATCTCTTCAACTCTGCCTAGTTTGTAAATAATGACTATTTGATTTCCTTAGAAACAACTGCCTCCTACTAGCTTTGCTGCTCCTTCGTCTGGTGGCTCCTGTACAGGTGTTGTAACGCAGGTCAGGTCATTGTATGTTTTCTTTTGGACGTTGAGCTGATCTGGTTTACCAGGGGGACAATGTGCCTATGCCTAATTTTCACTTACAGACAGCCAGCGGCCGCTTTGGTTTTCGTGAGCCAGCTCATCTCGTCCCCCCTGGAACAGAGCTGGATCTTCAAGCACTGAACAACCCATTTATTGCCGAAAGATGTGCAAAGGAACGCCAGGCAACTGCATCACAAATTGAACGCTCAGTTTCTACTGGCTCTGGTGTCTCTGATATCGCCCACCAATTACCTGACCTTTCGTGTTATAGCCGAACATCCTCGTCACGTATCGCTGATCATCCCTTGTCCAGATTTGATCAGAATATAGACCCATCTTTGCGGAATCCACCCATCTCTGGGAATGCTGGGCAAAACAATGAGGGCATGGACAACAATGAGGTCGAGTTGGAAGCTGAGGACCCTTCCTGGGAAGGGTATCACGATGGGCGCGAGGATAATTCGAGCTACAAGTCATCTGACTCGGAGTCTGATGAAGAACCCGATGTCCATCATCAGCAAGCACCAACGGGTTAGACTTATTTTATCTTCTGTGATCACACTCTGACATTCATGCGCAGGCTTCAGAGCTGAGGCACGAAGCGCTCAAGCAACCAGACATATATCCCCGCCACCTGATGACGATTTTGAATATTCTTGCGACGAGGCAGAAGAAAATGCAGCCGCTCTCGTAAGAGGTCATGTACACAAGGTATTCTGTTCAATCTGGTTGCACCAGCATGCTTAGCCTTGCAGCCTCCCGAAATGCAGACCATCGATGTGCTCGACCACCATCAACAAAGGAACAGGCACCCTCATCCCCCCAATCCTGCCATGCTTGCTTCGCTGCAAGACCGATCTGTGGATCCTGACACTAACATTGACAGCAATCCTCTTTGTGGACGCTGTGCACCTCGTAACTCTCAGCGAGTTCGTAAACAGTCAGCGCCGCCAAATCAGATTGCCCACTATCCTCCAACGTGGAAAGATTGTTTAGAAGAAGCAAAAATCAAGTGTAGGGCTGTGCACGCCCTTTCCAACCCCTGGCCAAGGATGAAGATTAATGCCGATTTGCTTGCAGACAGTCTCACGACTGTAGTCGTGCAGTGGACTCAACGTGTGGGCTTGGACCCCGGTAAGCAACTACTTCACATACATTGTTGTATTGACTCTATGTTTTAGGCTATTGGCCAGAGAAAAAGGAGGGGATGGTGCAGCTGGTAAGTAGTCTATCCACACGTATTCCTGACCTAATAGTGCTTTTGTGTTGAAGCAATACCTATATACGTAGAGGAACTGCTACTCCAACTCACCTGTTGGGTGGAGTGCACAACCTGAGATGATAGCAGTAGCTGGTCAAGAGCTGTTATATTATATAAGCGATGAACGCTGTTTATATACTACAAACATTGTGATGCGTGACTGTGATGCGTGACATGTGACATGTAACATCTACTCTAAAGAGGACTATTACTAAGTCTACACAATATGGGTCGCAGTCTTGTGCGCACTTCGTCAACGGTTTACACCAGGTGCATGTGCAACTTCAACACTCCCCCTCGCTGTGCTGCATGTAGAGCACTTCAGCGAATAAGGCGCTAGATGCTGCCAGAGGGAAACTGCAAGCCTAGTTGAGCTCTGAACTTCGTGAATTTCTTGCGTGGTAAGTTCTTGGTGAGCAGATCAGCGGGATTCTCAGCACCATCAATGAAGAATAGTTCCACGTTACCTTTCGCGACTGACTCATGGATTCTGTGGTAGCGGATGTCAATGTGCTTGGAGCGAGGCTTCGTTACAGGGTTGGATGCCATGAATATGGACCCCTGATTATCACTGCAAATCGGGATAGCTTTCAGCTTATAGCCGAGCTCACCGAGCAAACTTCGAATCCAGGTAACTTGGTGAGCGCAATCGCTCAAAGCCATGTATTCAGCCTCAGTGGATGAGTACGCAATAGTCTTCTGCACACGAGAAGTCCAACTAATCAAGCCATCTGCAAGCTTCAGGTAGAAACCTGTCTGCGAGAGGCAAGAGGTAGGGTCTGATCCCCAATCTGAGTCTGTGCATGCAATCAGTCCAGCACTGGATCCACCATTATATACTAGGGAGTATGTAGACGTCCCAATAAGATAGCGACAGATATATAGTGCTTTGTTCAGGTGGTCCTGAGATGGATTCGCGGCATGGCGCGAGAGATGGGTGACTGCAAAAGCGATGTCGGGCCTAGTGCCCAACATAAGGTACAGAAGGGACCTAATTGCTGTCTGGAAACGGGAGCGGAGATCCGCATCAACAGGCTCTGTATTTTTGGCGGCATAGTAGCCAGCCGGCAGTGGGGTGCTTGTGGACTTTGCATTGAGCATGCCACAGCGTTCAACAACCTTTTGGAGGTACGTGCATTGATCCAAGTGGATAGCGCGACCTTTGCAAGTGATTTGCATTCGGAGGAACTCATTAGGTTCTCCAAGGTCTCTGCACTCCCATTTGCACATGAATTACGCTTTGATGGCATCAACAACAGCCTTGTTAGGGCCACAGAATAGAGCGTCGTCAATGTATATAATACCGATGACAATGTTGGTGCCTTTCTTCTTGTAGAAGAAGATGCCTGCTTCAGACTTAAGGCGCTCAAACCCGAGCTCTTTCAGAGACTCATCAAGTGTGCGCCACCAAGCTAGGCCAGCCTGTTTAAGGCCATAGAGGGCACGCCAAAGGCGGAGCATTTTGCGCTCTTGCCCGGGAACAGCAAACCCTTCAGGTTGCTCCATGTAGATCTCTTTGTTGAGCTTGCCATACAAGTAGGCATTCCGAACGTCGAGTCCAGTGATATACCAATTCTCAAGTGCGGCAAGCGCAAGCATGAGGTACACTGTTTCAAAGCGCACGACTGGTGAGAAGACCTGGTCGAAATCTAATCCCTCGACCTGGGAGAAGCCTTTCGCAACTAAGCAGGCTTTCTTGCGGCCATCCGACTTTACGTTGAAGACCCATCGATTCTTTATGACCTTCCGGTCTCAGGGACGGTCAACTAGCTCAAAGACTTTGTGCTTTCGTAGCACGTCGAGCTCTTCTTGGCAAGCAAGTCGCCAGAGTTTCTGCTCAGCTTGGGGTAAGCGAGCAATGTCCTTGTAGGACCAGTTGTGGACACTCTGATATTGAGGCTCACGGGTTGTGAGGGCCTTGCCCATCAGGAAACGGACTAGGTTTGCTCCCCCTTCCTTGCACATCTTTTGCACATCTTCCTCACTGGGCATTGCAGAGGTGTCGGGGAAACCACCAGGGATATGATCTGGTGTGTCCGGTTGTGGGGGCCTAGGGGCCTCACCCACTGTTTCTCACCATTGCGAGGCACTTTCGATATCCTGGAGTTGCTCGACGGGATGTCGCCGCTCACCATATACGTTACCAGGGCACAATGGCGCTCTACGTTCACGTTGGGGGCGGGCAGGGATATTCACTGCAGGGGGTCGTGGCGCATTTTGGCGGCGTTCAGCTCGGCCAGGGCGCTGCGGTGCCAGAGGTGGCGGGTTTCTCACTGGTGAAGGCGTTCTCGGTGCCAGTGGAGGCACTGGAGATGGCGTACGGGGAGGATTTATTTGATTAGGCTCTTCCTCAGGAGCCTGTGGTTCCTCGCGCTTTGGATCGTCATCCTGCGCTTGGGGATGTGGGTAGCCATGGTCGTGTTCCACATCGTCATCACTGTCGATGTCATCAGGGGGGTTCCCTGGTCGATTGGTGGTAGGTTTTGGATTTACCCTTCAAAAGGGGTTCTCGAGAGGTTCGCGCCTGTTTTTGGGGCAGCGAGGGAAATGACGCTCGTCAAAGACAGCGTGAGCAGCAGTGAACACTGCGTTGGTGGAGCGCATAAACAAGAAGTTGCACTCATTGCCAGGGGCAACACCGACATAAGTCATAAGCTCTGACTTGGGAGCCATCTTATTCGCTCTAGCCATTGCTGGGAGATATACAAATGCTCCACAGCCAAACACACAGAGGTGATCGATGTTAGGCAACTCCCCCTTAAGCATTTCATGGGGGGTGCGCCATCGTAGGCGAGCTACCGGAGTACGGTTATAGATGTGGGTTGCATGAGCGAACGCAAATTCCCACCAAGAGTCAGGAATGCAGGCTTGATGCCGCATAGACTCGGCTTTATCCATGAGAGTGTGCCCTAGACGCTCGGTGCGGCCATTCTGCATGGGGGTTCTAGGAGCACTTTGATATATTTTTATTCCTTTCTCAAGGAGTGCTCGATCAAACAGATCGGATTTATATTCTCTGCCAGCATCGGACATCCATCCAACAACATGCGCATCATGTTGGACGCGCACCATTTCTAGGACATCTTTGGCGGCCGTAATTGCTGCAGCTTTGGAGCGAAGAGGCATAGTCCAGGCATGAGAAGTGAAATCGTCATAGAAGGTGATAACATATTTAAACTTCCGGTACGACATAACCGGGAAAGATTTCAGATCAGAGTGCACCAGCTCAAAGGGCGTGGAAGCACATCTTTCATTCTCTGGGAAAGCTCGATTGGGCATCTTGCCAAGAGCACATCCAGGGCAAACACAGTCCTCAGTAGGAAAGTGGATCTCTGGGAAGCGCTGCATATGCTTTTGCGCACGTCAGAGTACTTCCTTCGAGGGGTGCCCGAATCTCCGGTGCATAATGTTGTAATCGACTTTGCTCACGGAGGCGATATAGTTAGATCTAATTATTGGGATAGATCTAATCCCAAAAATGACATTGTGATCATCTTCTGGGTCTGGCCCAAACCATAGGCGTTCAGCCTTGTGAGTGAGGCTAATGCCTCTCTTATCACCAGTGACTCTGTAATTGCGCTGGAGCATTTCGCCCATAGAAATAAGGCGTGCAGTAGTGCCTGGCATATGGAGCACTTGGGTGAGTGTGATAACTTTCTCATCCCCAGAGTTGTGGTCTAGGCACCGGAGTAAAACTGTGCCAATGCCAGCAATCAGCGCTACACCATTAGCCGTTTTGGCGTAGTGTGCTCGCTTTAGCGCGTTGTAGGAGGCGAAATCGCCTATGTCACTGGTAAAGTGGCAGGACACGCCTGAGTCTAGCAGCCAGAAGGCACCAGAGAGTTCACTATTGTCAACCATTTTTCCCCTACAGCCAGCACAGCGCGCATTATTCGAACACGAACAAATATATGCTTTACTCGAGATACAACATGACATATTGTAGTGACTACTCGCTATATACAGTGCAGGTGTATAACGCACATGTAAAGGGAGCGTGTCAGTGTCGATCAGCACGCATGCAGAAGGTACTTGCCTGAAAAGGCTGGCCTCCGCGTCCATCACCATCGACGTCGCGTTGTAACGGTCGAGGACCATCGCGTCGATCTCATCGAACTCGTCGTCAGTGAACGGTTTGTGGGCAATGGGTTCATCATCCCCGAGGGAGATGGCATCCTCCTCATACATCGTGATGCGCTCCTCAAGACGAGGGCACTTCAACGAGGAGGGACCAGCCTCGGGCTGGTCCAGGCTCACACTGGCTGTCGATACGATATGGTCGAGGGTGCGGATGGTTTGGCAGGAGGGCTCCACCCCCAAACGGTGCACCAAGTCGAAGGCCTTAATAGTATTATTGAATGCGGGGGGGCCAAAGTTGGTAGCACCGGGGGTGTGGGCCAAGGTGCGAGGGTCAATGGTGGGCTCAGGTCCATCATAGTGGACATAAGTAGCAAAGGCGGCTTGCTGGGCATTTTCGCGGTGAGCGTGAGCCTTCTTGCCACCACAGCGTGTGCGGCCTCCCTGTCCTTGGGCAGGAGCGTTTCCGCTCGCACTGCCGTTGGACCTGCCTTGCTGCTGCTGCTGCTGCCTCTGGGGCTGCTGCTGCTGCTGCTGGGCAAGCTTGGGGTCAGCTGGCTTGCGCTTTACAGCGCTAAGCTTGTTGGCCTGTGGGCCCTTACCACTGCCACGAGTAGTGCCTTTCTGCTCAAAAGAGAGCATGGTGGCCTTTACGATACCTTCCGGTTTCAGATTCTTGATCTTGTCCGGGGATGTCTGGCTGAGTATCTGCGCTACAACCTCCATAGTAGGAGGGAGCTTACAGAGGATGATCATCATCTGCACGGGGGCAGGAAAGTCAAAGCCAGCGTCCTTGAGGTACGTGAAGTGGCTCAGCATCTTGGTGATCGCCAGAGCAGGATGGGAGCCAGCAGGAATCGTAGTCGAAAGGAGTTTACTCAGCTCAGCGTAGGCAGAGCCGATACTGGGGGCACTGAAGCTCTTCTTGAGGTAATCCCAGACCTCCTTAACAGTAGTAAGGTCGGCGACAGCGACCTGGATGGAGGGGGCGAGGCGCAAGGTGATGTTACCAAGTGCTCTCTCGGTGGAGTCGTCCCAGTTGTTACGGTCGTCGTGACCGTCGGCAGGCTGAGTAGTCAAATAGACAAACCATTGGCCTTGTGCCCGAAGGTAGGCCTGCATAGATGTGTGCCACTGCTGCCAGTTGGAGCCAGTGAACACGGGGACCATCTTGTCAAGAGCGCTGGACATGGTGAATTCTGTTGGGTCAACGGAGTCAGCAAGTGAATGCGACAATGGACAGACAAGAAAAGAAGAAACACCTGAGTGCTAGTGAAAGCACTTCTGTCAACAGCTAACTCATGACTAGGGTCAGCCAGCGCAAGTCGTCGACGAACTTTGCCTGTGCAGGTGCTCAGCTAAGGAGCTCACTGACTGGCGCAAATCATCGACAAACTTCGCCTTGTGGCTGTGCAGGGGCTCAACTAGGAGCTCACTGTCTTCCACAGCGTCAAGCTAGTTAAAGCGACGCTCAGGGAGCTGGAGCACTGTCTGGTGCATTGCTGCACACAGTGCACTCACAGGGCTCATAACCTGTTGAAGCAATACCTATATACATAGAGGAACTGCTACTCCAACTCACCTGTTGGGTGGAGTGCACAACCTGAGATGATAGCAGTAGCTGGTCAAGAGCTGTTATATTATATAAGCGATGAACGCTGTTTATATACTACAAACATTGTGATGCGTGACTGTGACGCATGACATGTGACATGTAACATCTACTCTAAAGAGGACTATTACTAAGTCTACACTAATATGGGTCGCAGTCTTGTGCGCACTTTGTCGACGGTTTACACCGGGTGCACGTGCGACTTCAACATTTTGTGTTTCAGCTTTACAAAGACTTGTCAACCTGGCGCTCCGAGTTGAAAAAGGCGGCCATTAGTTCTACACCTTTGTTTTACAAACTCGAGCCTGCTCCAGGAATCGAGTGTCACGATCGTGTCGCATTCATACAGGATGCCGCTGCTGCATTGCTCACTCAGTCTATATTTCTCAGGGATGGTGTCGATGAGAACGTAAGTTCTTCTCTCCATGCTGATTTTATCTGACAGAAATATAGGGTAAAACACAGAATTTTGCCCACCCTGCTCTTAAAGACGTTATCATCAAGTTTTTTTACACCGGCTCTTATCGCATCGCCCATCAATGTCCTGATATTTTTCAGTCCCGCATTCCGAACACATGCCTTGCAGTGGTGTGTACCGCGGTGTGGTCTTGTTCTGGTTCATCCATGTTATAAATCTGACGCTTCCACAGTTCAATTGTGTGCTCGATGGCTACACAAAGAACGGCACTGGAAATTCATTCCCAATGTTTTCGGCAAAGGACTATTCTTCGATATATAATGCACTCCTTGCGCTAATCGAGGAGACATCAGGGCACGTTTATCATGGCTCTCGGCTTGCGGAACAACTGGGTTCTTGGGCACGTGAAGGCTGGTGAGTGGACACGATGGAATTCCTGCCTATAATAACCATATTACTTTCAGGGCAACATTACAACAGGTGGATATTTCGGTGGGAAGGCATGAGCATCTTCAGGTGTTGTTAGATTGATGTCGCATGTGTTTCATACATTGTTGCGTAGTAGGCTGCATTTATAGTAAATGGCTGCTTACTTGAAGTCCTAATAAGTCCATCCTGGCCAAGGACAATGATCTGGGAAGAGCTGTACAGATAGTTACAGAAGCACACATCCACAGTGTTGTGTATTCTGGACAGATCCATACATCTAGAGTGATCTGTGTGGAGCTGTATAGTGAGCTACAAGTTTACTTTCATTTGGACAAAGGTGTCCAGCATGGACTAAGCTGGGGACTCTTTCACTCTGTGCAACTCTGCCCAGAACTGTCCAGAAAAAAGTGATTTGCTGATGCGTGCTCTATCTGCATTTCTTGATTTTTGTTATTTAGTCCGGCGGTCTGTCCTTAACAAAGTGACTCTGGATGTGATCGACGCAGCCATAGCTCGCTTCCATCAAGAACGCACTGTTTTCATTACATCTGGTGTACGTATCCATCTGTCCCTCCTGTGTCAACACGCAATGGTACATTATCGCGAACTTATTGAATTGTTTGGTGCACCAAACGGGTTGTGCTTGTCAATAACGGAGTCGAAGCATATCAGAGCTGTAAAAGAACCATGGCAATGCTCCAACAGGTTCAATGCCCTGGGACAGATGCTCGTCACAAATCAATGCCTCGACAAGCTAGCTGCGGCACGAAGATGGTTCACAGAGCACGGAATGTTGGATGGACCCCTTCTCCCGGTTGGAATGGAGGCTGTGAGGGTGGATGTAGAAGATGAGGAAGGTGGCGCGGTGGATGATGAACCGGCAACTTATACGGTCAAACTGGCATCTCGACCTGGTGCGTCCCTCATTTTGATTATTTGCTTAGGCTGTTGACACACTTTGTACAGTGTATGGTGTGTCTGGCTTGGTTTCACATGTTGCAGCGCAACTCGGTCTCCCAGGACTGCAAGACATGATCCAACGTTTTCTTTATGATCAGCTCAACCCTGATGCTGAGATATCAGGGGATCGCACGAACATCCACATCTGTCCCACCTTTCACAGAAAAGTATGGGTGTTTCACTCCGCTACAGCGACATTCTGTGCACCAAGCGATCACTCGGGCGTAGGGGGTATGCGCCGTGAAATAATACGTGCAACCCCCTCTTGGCAAGGAGGCCATCCATGTTATGACTGTATATATGTGGCCAAGGGAGGGATAGATGCAGAGGGCTTCCATAGTTTAATGGTCAGAAGGGTGCGCCTCTTCTTTTCTTGTGTACATGAAGGGCACTGTTACTCGTGCGCATTAGTTGACTGGTTTGTGCCAATTGCGGAGGAGCCAGATGAGTTGACAGGAATGTGGATCGTGGTACCAGAAGTGGACAATGATGGACGTCGCATTCAATCGGTCATTTCTCTGGAGTCAGTGGTTCGGGGTCCACACCTTATAGGGGTTTATGGGAGTGAATCTCTTCCTGTCGACCTCCACTTCTCAGAGTTTTTAGATGCCTTTAAGGCTTATTATGTTAATAGGTACATTGATCACCATGCAAATACACTTGTATTTTAGCATTCTTACAGTCCATCATTTGGACAACACAAACACATCTTGCATTGATGGTCTGGTCAGTCTGATTGGTCTGATGTGTGTCTGAATGTCTGATGGTGTCTGGATGGTCTGATGTATAGAAAGGTGGTGGTCTGCACAGGGAAGGTCTAGCCTAAGGAAGGGAGAAGGAGAGCTGTAGGTAACCTCAGTATGCTGGCAAGCTACTAATATATTAGTATATACCTGTAGGTAACTACAAGGTATTAGTAGGTAGGAAAGTGGTTAGTAGGAATGGTACTCACCCTCAGTATGCTGGCAAGCTACTGAGGGAACTATGGTACTTGGAACTCTACTCTAGTGCGATGCATGCTTATGTAAGTAGTTAAACATACCACAACAGTCCTGTTTATACTCCAACATGATGGTGTCTAAACAAGACCTGGAACACATCTGTAAATATGTCTGTCATCATGCCTGTCAGATGGGTCTGAATTCTGTCTGACAGGCCTGACCCCAGAGTGTCGTCTGACCCCAGACATTGCCCAGGCTGTATCATGCACCCAGGTCACTCAGACAAAATTCAGGACATTCAGACACACGTCGAATTGCTGATGGAGAAGGGGAGTTGTGAGTCAGGCCCAGTGAAAGGGGAGGTGTGGGTTGGACACAGAGAAAGGGGAGGTGTGAGTCGGGTGCAGCAAGGGGAGGCGGATGCACATGAGTGGGTGTGGAATGTGGACTTCATATACTGTTTGTTAAACGTCGGCTGTGAATATCAAGGGAAAATAGAGAAGGGGTTTCTGGAGTCCAATTGACGTACATGTGACCATACCTTGTTCTTCTCAAAATGACAGACCGAATAAGGCCCTGAATGATAACAGGTCACACAACACTCTAAGTACTGTCCCAAAATAAGGGATTTGCTGATGAAGGGTACATCTACTTCTCACCAAGCAGCCACATCATTGGGATCAGCATCATGGCTGGATGTGGATTCCAGGCAACTTTTTGGAATGGGGTTGCTGCTGCTCTTGCCAACCCCAGCAAAGGAGGACCCAAGACTCCCAAAGCATGTAAGGACAAGTACAAAAGGGTGAGTAATTTTCAGCCTAAATAAGACCGCGTTTGGCAAGGTGATTGTGACAACACGCATCAGTCGTGTGACAGTGTGTGACTCAGCGCGCCAGCGTGACACGCCCCTGTGCCACTGACGACCGCACACCATGTCTAGTCTCAACAAGCTCGCCATCCGCGGCATTCGCTCCTTTGACGACAAGCAAATATCCGTCATCGAGTTCTTCAATCCAGTCACCGTCATCGTCGGACACAATGGCAGCGGAAAAACAACCATCATCGAATGCCTCAAGTACGCAACCACTGGCGACCAGCCTCCCAACACCCGTGGAGGGGCGTTCGTCCACGACCCCAAGATGGCAAACGAGAAGGAGGTCAAAGCTCAGGTCAAGCTGAGGTTTCACGCGGCCAACGGCACCAGAATGCTTGTCGTCCGAAACCTGTCCGTCACCGCCAAGAAGACAGGGCTGACAATGAAGACCCTGGAGAATATCCTTGCTCTCGCGGACAGTAACGTCGAAAAGGGTGGGAAGGTGTGTTCTCGTCTATACCACATAACTTACACACGTTGACGGTCCTCCAGAGAGGGGCTATTTCAACCAAGTGTGCAGAGATAGACACTGAAATCCCTCATCTCTTGGGCGTATCCAAATCTGTTTTGGACAATGTTATATTTTGTCACCAGGAAGATTCTTACTGGCCCCTAGCAGAGCCCTCAATTTTGAAGAAGAAATTCGACGACATCTTCGAGGCGACCAGGTAAGCATCATTTCCTTCTATCCACCTACGGCAGGCGCATACACGTACACATAGGTACACCAAAGCCCTAGATTCTATCAAGACTCTGCGCAAAGACCGCATGGCCGATCTCAAGGCTGAGAAAGAACGGCTCGAGTCACTGGCCAAGGAAAAGGGACACGCCGACAAGCTGCGCACCCGTATCACGAGTCTCAACACAGCTATCACGTCGAAACAGGACCAATACGATACTACTAAGCGGGAGTATGAGGAGCTCGTCAAGAACAATGCACGCTTCTACGAATCCGCAACTAAGTTTAGGGAGCTATATGTCAAGGTCGAGAATTTGCAGCAAAAGAAAGAGCATTACCTACAAGAGCTTTCAGATGCGAGAGAGACTGTGCAGGAGATCGAAGGTGCAGTTCGCGATGTTCATTTTTGTCCTGACCTGATCCCTGTTTTGCCAGGTTCTGACGAGGAACTCCTAAGCCGTCTGCGCAATTTTGATGCCAATATCATTCAGCAGAAACAAAGACGAAGACGCCAAGAAATGGAGCGTCAAGATCTTGAGGACGAGCTCGGCAGGGCGCGCAAGTCGCATGTCGATCTCGTGAATGAGCAGGGAGAACTTGCTGCCGAAGCCAAGGTACTTATATACGGTTTATCTTATCATTTGGCACGTCACTCATACACCCACTCGCATACAACAAGGCCCACGAACGCCGAATCGCCGAACGCGAGGAGCTCATTCGTTACATCAGTGACAAGCACAACATCAAGGGTTACAATCACTCCCCCCTCGAACGTGAAAAGGTCAATGAATTTATCTCTCGGCTCGGGGACCTCCAGCGGCGCCAACGTTTCGACTACGAGAAGCTCCAGACAGAATTCCAGAACAAGAATGATGAGTATAACCGCAAGTCAAAGCGGCTGCACATTGAACTCGAGAGCTTGAAGATGCAACGAACTAATGCACGCGAGCAGATGGTATACATTTTTCCTCGTCGTTTAATTTTTTTTGATGGCTAACTGGTGTTTGCAGAGAGAGCGTCAAGTATCAATCAGCAAGGCGGAGTCCTCCCTGCTGACTATGGATGGCCTCGCATCTGAACTGCGCACGCTTGTCGGAGATATAGAGGAGAAAAGGCTTCGCCTCGAGAAGTTCAAAAGTGATATTAAGGCTGCCAACTTTGACGAACGACTGAGCGAGCGCGCCGTGAAGGCACGAAGCCTCGACGACAGGCGCGATACGTTGAATACAGAGTTGCGTAGTTTGAGCTTGCAGGCAGATGCACGCGCGAGGTTAGACTTGAAGAGAGCCGAGATGAGGAATAAGAAGACGGAAATTAAGAATATGTGAGTGAACCGTGATGGGAGTAGGTTTAGGCTCAACAAGTTCTCCTCCTTTTTCTAGCCTCGAGACTTGCAATTCTAAGTTCCGCAAACTTGTCAGCACCGATGCGCGGGCAGAGACCATGGAACGCGAGCTTGATCGCGTCTCAAGGTTGGATCAGTTTTACTTCATGAGCGCTGTTCTTCAATTTGACCCATATTTCTCTTCAGAGAGAAAGAACGATCGCTCTCAGAAGCAGAGACAGAGCTGTTCTCCGCCAATAAAGCTCTCCAAAGCTCAGAAATGACACTTTCGCAGGCGCAAGCTCAGTTGAAGAGCAAACGCAGCGAGGTCAAGGGTAAATACAACCAGGTTTGGTAACTCGATGTTACTGACTCGCTGGTTAGAACTGGAAAGATTCGTCAAGGAGACGACTGATGAAAACTTCAGTGGCTTGTCTCTGTTGGATGCCATCTCCGAAGCCGAACGCGTGATCGCTGAGAAGAAGGAGTGCGTGCATGTCGCCATTCAATTAGTGCGCATTACAAATAACGTTTACATCTCGTACACAGGAGCAGAAACAAGGGTGCTGGCATGGCTGATGTGTATGAGAAGCTCTTACGACTTGGCAGGACCAGGAAGAGGTGCGCAGCCTGCGACCGACACATGGATGACCAAGAGATGGCAATATTTGAGAGATACGTACGTTGAGATTTCCCCCTCGGCATGGCCTTCCTCTCTGATAAGATAGCTCCTCTGATTCTTTCCACAGCTCCAAGATCAAATCAAGCAGACCAAGGAGGCTCCGACCACTGATGAGGACGATGGGATCGTCTTAGATGACTGGGAGAAAGAACTGGTCGCTCTTCGGGATGCCTTGCCTCGCCAAGCAACGAAAGACCGGATATTGAGTACAGAAATACCTGCGTTGAATGAGCAAATTAAGGCGGCAGAAGCTGAAATTCCGACGCTGAGCAGAAAGGCAGAGCAGGTAGGTGTTTACTGAGGGCTATCCACCAGTGTTGAGCCTATCATCCTTTCTAGGCCGCCCAAACTGTTGAGAACATAAAAAAGGCGATCAGAGACGTCATTGCACTGAAGCAACAGGCAGCCACTGTATCGCGCAACCTCAATGATGTGGATCGTCTCGAAGCGGAGACCGCCAGTCTTGAAGAGGAATTAAGTGCCAGCGGGAGTACTAAGACTGCAGATGATGTGCAAATGGAACTGGATGCTCTATCCGGCGAGATGTGAAAATTCTCTTTTTTCCCCTTCCGGCGGTTGCCCATGCCCTGAGTTCTTACTGTTTTCTTGTAGACGCACAAATGAGCGGGAGAGGCAAGCAATTATGACCGAACGTGATCGCCTGAATTCGTCGTTGCGGACATATGAGGGCGAATTGCACGCAATGGAGAAGAAGGAAAATACACTCGAGAATCAGATTCGTGACAAAAATCTTACGGAGGAACGAATCGATACGATGACGAGCGAGATTACGACCCTCAGTGCCAAACTGAAGGTGAGCCGCAATTGCACTTCGGAAGAAGGGACCCATGGCGAACTGGATGTAGGAGCTGGACGGTAATATTGTAGAAGCACAAGCCCCCATCGAACGTCTCGAACAAGAACATCAGCAGGCACAGGGCGAACTGAACCTCAAGATATCAGAAGCACAGACCTTGTCGCAAGAACTAAATATGAGCGTCGATAAACTTGACAACATTAGCAAAGTGGTCGACCGGTGAGTCACCTGTTACCTAACGTGGTCATTTCCGAGAGCTGTCTGCGTTGCCCCAGATACATCCGGGAGAAGCGCGGCCAGCTGTTGACCGAATGTGCGGAGAGGGTCGACCATTATGAGAGTGAAATCCAAGACCTCGGACTTAAGATTGAAACTATGCGAGAGAACGTCGCCAAAATCGACAGAGAGATCAACGAGAGCGGGAGCACAGTTTCGAGTTTACGGGACAACCTCCGCATCCGGAAGCTAGTCAAGGACATTGCAGCGACACAGGTGGAGATTGACTCATGCGATATGGAGTCTGCTGCAAAGGCGAAGCGGAACTTTGAAGACCGGTACCAGGTCGAGAAGCAGAGGGAAACGGATATGCAAAGCAAGGTACATTTCCTTGTGCTTCACGACCATGAGAGAGGATGACGTGACTGTGATTGCAGTATGCGCATATTGGAGGGGAGATTAGTTCGCTTAGTGAAACATTGAAGCAAGTGGAGAAAGATCTGCGGGAATACAAGGACATAAACAAGCGGTACACGGATCAGCTTGTTAAAGTTAAGGTGGGACATTTGCGTGCGCTACAACTGTTCGGTTCATGTGTTCACGTGGTGCTGCAGATGTCCGATATGGCCAACAGTGATCTTGAGAAGTACGCCAAGGCACTGGATAAGTAAGTTGGACCGGTGGAAGGGTACAAATGCTGTGCTGATGTTACGCCAGCGCAATCATGAAATATCACAGTTTGAAGATGGAAGAAGTGAACGACACAATGCGCCATCTGTGGAACAAAACTTACCAGGGTACTGGTGAGGAGCTGCGATTGTAAAACAACGACAGACGCTGATATCCTTTTTAGATATTGACGGAATCAAGATACGTTCGGACGTGGAAGGAGGGGCTTCAAAGCGGTCGTATAATTATCGGGTAAGCTTCTGCAAGAAGCATTAATGTAGAGGACACTTAATTGGCCCGCACCTGCAGGTCGTCATGACAAAGGACCAGGTGGAAATGGACATGCGTGGACGGTGCTCCGCTGGTCAGAAGATGCTTGCTTCGATCATCATACGACTGGCACTGTCAGATTCATTTGGACAGAATTGTGGTATCCTGGCACTGGACGAGCCAACGAATGCATTGGATGTAGAAAACATTGATGCACTAGCGGAGAGTTTGGTCGAGTAAGTGTTTAACCATGCAAGGTGCTGGATGACTGAGGTAGTGCCTACCAGCATTATTAACGAACGGAAAAACCATTCCAACTTCCAACTTATCATCATCACGCATGACGAGAATTTCCTGCGCAAGCTCGGGCAATCTGACGTAATGGAATACTACTGGTGAGTGGCCGCGGACGAGTGGAAGGCGTCTGGCTAAACGCAGCGTTGCGCAGGCGCGTGTCGAGAGACTCGAGACAGAAGTCGGTGATCGAGCGGCAGCGCTTCCGGTGACCGACGAGGCCGGGACACCACTGCGTTACGATTCCGTCATGTCTTCATTCTATAGGCATCGGTGGCTCCTTTGGCGTCGAGTCGGAATGTTCAGATCCGGTGGCTGAAAATGGAGAGAGAACTCTGTATTTCTACAAGCAAGCAGTAGTGGACAGGCCGTAGCAATCAATTGGACAATAAGGGTATTATTGACTGACTCTGATGTGATAGTCTTATTTGTGGGAAAACGGGTGCAATTAGATCAGGGAAGGTGGAATCTGTTCATTAAGAGGCTACAGACGCGGGGAATGCTCTTATCGCCCATATAACAAGTATCCGCTCCTTTGGTCTCCTTTCCTCTTCGCTCCTTCTCCAGTCACCCTCAGAGCCTTCCGTTCCCCACGCGCTCGCTGCATGGCGCAGCCCCCACCCTCAAAGCTCACCCTCAGAGGTTTCTTGACACTCCCAGTATGTACTAGTCACCAACTCGTGAGTCTGCCACGCATTTAACGCCCCATGTCACGTCTGTCCTAGTATCGGCTGTGCAACCCTCCCCCAGCGGTCGGAAAAGTGCGGTCATGCGGCTTGACGCCTGTGCTCCAAGTCCGTCTCGACGACGTCCTCGACCGCAAACACCTTCCCCCCCTCGGTCTCAAAGACTTTGAGGAGTATCTCCTTTACGTGGAGCAGGCTCCAGAAAACCTCTATTTCGTTCTCTGGTTGAAGGAGTACACGGCCCGTTACCATACCTGGACACAGCGAGCAAAGGCCGCTTTCACCAATGATACACTCAAAGTCGGCAATGTGCCTAGCGCTCCACGCAGGCTCCTTCGTAACCCCCCTCCACCAGATCCCTCATTGGCTATGTTTTATGCTCGGGCGAAACAAACCTTTTTCACACCTCGTGCAGATTATGAGCTCGACATTCCTTCAGATATTTTGGGCCCATTTCATTCTTCCTCTCATAACCCTGCATCACAATCCAGAGCCCTGAACTCTCCGGCGCTTTGGTACTCGCAGTCCGCACATCCAGACCCTGCAGTGTTCGCCGAGGTAGCTATCGAAGCACGATCAATGCTCAACGAGTCCCTCCAGAGATTCGTCCGTGTAGCCTCAACAAATGTTGGCTCCCAAAGGGCCGCCTGTGGTATTGCAGGTGGATGCTTTTTTATACTCGTCACCGGTGTCCTACCATTAATCTTGACGACGGGTCGATGGAACATCGGTCCCCATGGTCGATTTATTCCACTGACCGCCTTCCCTGGTCTATGGCTCGGATTGACGATTTTGATCGCTAGTTTTCAGGGCGTATGTATTTGTTGCTCAAATCTCTCTGCCTGGGCTGAATGCATCTTCCGCTAGATTTGTCTCATGATATATGTGTTCGGCGATCTCAGGCAACTACGCAAGTTTGAGCTCGCACGACCAGCGATATCCCATCCAATCACCGCACCAATCTCATCCATATCAGGTCCAATCCTTCCCCCGCCGCCGATGGTGCAGATACCTAGCATTGCCATTACCCGACATCCACCGTCTGAGAAGGATGTAGATGTCCAGCCCACTTCCACTGGAACAGCGCACTCGGTATCTTCGTATACACCAAACTGCCGACCATTTTCTCCGACATCTAATCACACGTCAGCGTCAGCTACTAGTTGTGGAACCTGCCAATCAGAGGCAGAGTATTCCGAAGCGGTGCAGGAGATTGAGGTGTCTGCCGCTGTGTTCGATGAAGAACCAGCACCGGAGGGTCCGGCGACTGCCACTTGCCTACACCGACCTGAGTACCAGCCTCCATCACCGCCTTCATCAATTGCATTTCCGACTCCGATACACCATTCTCCGCGGGCGCGAACCGCTGTATCTACTCCTAATATTCGCACATATGTCCATAACAACTCTCGCAACGACAGTGTCTCCACCTTAACACCTTTATTTGGACCAACGGCAGGATTCATCCCACCTCAGCCCAGTGGTGCTGATGAAGACGAGCAATTCGTTCCACGACGGGGCCCACATTCACCAATGGGTCGGGGTAGCTTTGATTTTGACCTGTTACCGAGAAGAAAGAGGAGTGCCTCAGACCGTGGATCGAGTCCTGCACCAAGGAGAGATGTTGCTATACCCCCAGGGTCGACGGGACAGCATCCCCGATCGCACGAGCGCGGCGGCCAGCAGCTCGAGTCACCGTCACACTCCCCGACGAGCCCGACACTCAGTTCTATGATGGGGCGTGCGCAATACAAGTGCAACAAGCGACCCTACCTGGCCCCTGCAGCACCAGTCTCTGCGGTGTCACTATCCCCACCGGGTCATCCCTCACCACCCTTGCCACCCCACTTTACTCCGCAAAGTGAACCTAAGGAAAGACGAAGATTTTCATTCGCATTACTGGCACCCTCCTTTACAGCAGGTGTTCCAGCATTTGCATCACCTCTAACTCAGATTCGGTCACCTGTCGTAAAGCGGGCGCAATGGGAAGTCGTTGTCAGGTCTGGAATTATCGCACTCTTCATGACGGGCACTATCATTGGCGTTATCATCGGCGTCGTGCCGTGACTTTGTCAATGACGGGCACTGGATAGGCATTCTACACAAGTCAGATATTGTTTGTCCCCATCTCTTCTTTTGTTCTTTCCTTGGTTTGGGCAGATTGAAAATTCGCAATTTGTATTTTCTAGTCACCCGCATTAGTGTCAGCTCTTGGACCCTTGGGTCTCGAGTCCCGTCCCTAGTCACTTATTTACTAGTGCGATAATTGTAGCCTTCCCCCCGACCTACTGCCACTCGCTCCCCCGTGTCTCTCGCACTTGTGTTCCTGCATTTTTCCCCACGACGACGACGACGACGACGACTCCCGGATGAATGTTACTGATGCCCTCCCCCCCCCCCCTGTACTTCGGCACTGTTGGCCGTGTACACCTTCCCACTGTACCCATTTCTATACAGTACTGCATCTTAGTACGTATATCCCACATCTTACATTTAATCATCATGTTTTTCCGCCCAGACTCAAGGCACAATCTGTGCATTGTATGTTCCGAACCGGTGATTATGGAACCCCAGCTGCGAGCGTCCGAAGAGTGTTCTATCACATGTGACGGCGGAGCGTGCGCGGCCAGTATCGTTCGGGCGTTTGGTTCTGCATGTTCGGGTCCTCGGAGGGGTGAAGAGATCTCAGATTTGGGCGGAAGGGAGTCGCGTCGAATCCCTCAGTCCTGTTGGTTCGAGGCGTCGCTCACGCAGCACGGGGTCCCTGGTCGAAGATCTCGAGCCACTGAGTTGGCTGGAGGGTGGCACCGCAAACGCAGGGCGCAGGGAGACCGACGGTCTATCCGAGGAAGTTCAAGAAACGTAGTTTGCTCGAACAGCAGAGGTGACTGCCTTTCGGAACGAGCAGCCATCCTCGGACCAAGACTCGCGAACTGGGGCCGCGGAGCAGAGTCGCAACACGAGGACTTTAGCGCAGACGGACGGCCAATGTGGAGGACAATCATAGAAGTGGTACGTCTCCTGTGGTTCAACGTTGCAACGCTGGTGCTAATAAAGAAGTCAGTCTATATGCATTGCATTCATGTGGTGTGGATCTCCAATTCTGTCGTGTCTCCAGGAACAAGATGTACACACGGAAAGGTGGTTGTCAATTACTCAACGTCATATGTGTTTACCTGCCATCGAATACTGAAGTGTGGCGGGACAGGAGGATAGAATAAGGAATAAGGAACCGAGATCTTGAGAACCTACGTTCCCTCCTTATCGCACCGCGAGCAGTTCGTGACCTTTCCAGCCATATGGCCATGCTAGATTGGATGAAACCTTTCCGTATTGAAAGGCAATCTCAAGTTGTGAGTCTCCTCGTTTCCTTACGTCCAGTGTCATTCAAGCGGGAAGCAGCATCCATACTTCAACCGATCCCGCAACAACTGGGCCACGGCCAAGTTCGTAAAGCAATATCTCCGTAACCGCAGGAGGCATACAAGGGGGATTGGACAATTCATTGGTGGCAGCGATGGCCAGGCCAGCTTTGGTCATGTTCAAGATGCTGGCACAAAAGTCGTCACTAATGGTGCCCCAACTGCCAGCATGGTCCCAATTGATCCAGACTAGGTGCGAGAGAAGCATCAGGTGAATAAGTGCTATACCTTTCCTCTGTTGAAACTTGATGATGGCTAACGTGCTTGGCAGGCATCTGCGTCGTTTTCCAAGAGTTCCATATTATAGCTTTTTTTTTCCCCCGAGGTTATGGTCATTTCAGGGCGAGACCCTGGGCTACAACGCCACTACAGACTGTACACATATATGCGTAAGTACTGTATGATAGCTCTAATATCGTCACAGCATTCTTATGGGGTGTTTGACTTGTCGCAATCTTGCCCCCGGCGGTTCAGTTCAACATTGAAGACCATCCAGCATATCTATCCCCGAGGTTCATTCTTATCATCATTTGAGTGCCTGGGCACCTGCGTACTTCAAATGATGATAGGGAGAATCTTATAACGAACAGCTCAGCTGTTCAACAATTCGCTTGCACTTTGATAAACTGAATTCCCCGTTGTTTGCTTTTCGTCTGGCTTGCCCGCCGTCTGTCTCCTCACAGTCATTCCTTAATCCAAGAATGATCCTTTCACGTAAATCAGGCTTTCAATTCTCCCTGATGATTTGCGCTAATACGGGAGTCAGGGTGACAACTCCAAGTATCCATGCTATTAGCCTGAATATTTCTGCCCCAGAACTTTTCCCTGAGCTTGCGTCGAGGGAACACGCATACGCGAACATGGTTGTGGTCTGCGTCTTCAGGACTCACAAAATGCTTCGTTTATCAGGGTGATTCCGCCCAGATCAGTATTGGGGGGGTCGGAATGGTAGGCAAATGATTCTGTTCCAACCGTTCGTATCAGAGCCAAAAGCAACAAATGAAAGACTTGACGAACGTACCCTGGGAGAGATGCCCTCGCACAGGTTCATTGAATGGGAGCCTTCAACCTGGCACGATAGGAAAAGCAACCGTCCCATGCTGGTGGAGCATGGCTCCAACTTTCCATACCAGGATGACGTCAATTGGACTGGATTCATTGAGTTGCCGGCTCGGTTCGCAGTCTGGCTTGTATATGTACAACCCTTGTCCGATCTCCCACCACTGGTCTAGAACCAAGGAATATTAAAACGTGGCAACTGGACAAGCTGTTATCTCAGGGCCACCCCCATCATCATTCTCTCACCATGTCCAGTTACACCGATATACGATACTTCACGGTTTCTGGCGATCCTGACCCAAGCCACTTGAACAGCATCGCCTCTGCATTAGGTCGCCGGAATGGGTAAGCTGGTATTCCACGCACTCGCCCCCAAAAGGGTCTGATACGACGACGGATAAGCTCGTATGCTGGATTCCAGACCGAAGATCCAGCGGTATTGTTCGTAGTGAATGGTGAGTGTGGTGTACAAATACCTTTATCGGCGCTGCATGTCTGATTATCCTTTCGGTAGTTTTCGAATCTGAGGAGGCACGCCAGTCGGCGCTAAACGATGCCTTTGACACAGAGCTGAGGAGATTGGCAAAGGGTGAGGTTGTACACCGTATCGTCCAATTCGATGGTGTAGAGAAGAAACTGCGCGCCTCGATCACTGAGTTTGTTACCTTCACATTGAAGGAGGGCAACACGATGGATGAACTGGGGGACTTCACGTCCCAATTACGTGAAAAACTCGAGGGCTCCGAGAGCTTTTATGGATCTAGCTGGGCACCAGTCCTCAATGTCCCAAACACATATCATGGCATCCTGGGTTGGGACACCGTCCAGGTAGGAGCATGCATACCATTCCCTTGACAATGTGCTACATGACGGTTTTCATTTCAAGGCACACTGGGATGCGGTCAGAGATGGGCCGGGACAGGAGGTCAAGGAGAGGAAGGAAATCATCGACAGGATGTTGGAACGCGCTAATATCTGGCTTGTCCACGCAGCCTTGCAGCCACTGGCGGAGATTTGAGCGAAGAAAAGTTTAGCAGTCGATGTATGTATGAGTATCGCGAGGCTTGTGAACACGAAGAGACAGGGCATTGGGCTGCCACCCGACATCGCGTTGGTTGTTGAACGTGGCCCAGGCCAACACGTTGCTATCTCGCCAGTTGGATAGCCTCGTATGCCTAGTGTAGCACACGAGAGAGCTGTGAAATCGCATCCACGCATTCTACACGAGTTGTGCATCCGCGCCAACGAAATAAAGAGTCAACACAAGTCCAACTCCGCTCAAAAGCGTCGTCCCTCTTCCTTGTTGCCTGTCAACTCGCTTCAAAATGTCTGTTCATCTCATACCGAATAATGCACTTGGCTTCAACAGTAGATCATCTCTGTTTCCTCCGAGTAATCGGTTGCTAACCCTGAAACAGGGCCATTCTCCCAACTCGTCAAAAAGATACTCACCGTCACCAACAACAATGCCTTGCCGGTAGCTTTCAAGGTCAAGACGACAGCTCCAAAGGTACAGGGATACTCTACAGCACATGTTTCATCTGTTAACACTGCCCTCTTTGCTAGCTGTATTGCGTACGCCCCAATTCTGGAAGAATCGAACCTGGAGGAAGTATCGATGTATCAGGTTGGCCCCAGCTACGCGTCGTATCGCTTGCGATTGATGGCAATTCATAGTGATGCTCCAGCCCATGAAGGAGGAACCAGCCTTATCTGCAAAATGTAAAGACAAGTTTTTGATCCAGAGCACCATTATCACACCTGAGAAGGAGACCAAAGATCTCCAAGACATTGTGCGTACACGTCATGCTCTATCATACTTGTGTTCCGACCCATTTCTTGCTAGTGGAGCACAACCAACGGCTCTGGAGAGGAGTGGAAAGTACACCAACAAAAACTGCGGGTTGTATATCTCCCGCCAGAAGGACAGATCGTTGAGGAAGACGAGGGTCACCCCCAGGAGGGTCCATCTGTCCTTGCGCAAGCTGACTCTGGACACAAGGTAGAATACGCCTCGTCATCTAACATTATAGCATGCTCATCATTTAGCACTATGGGACAACCAAGGACATCGTGGCCCCTCCTCCACCTTCTTTGCCAACATGGTCAACCCAGGCAGAGGGTCCTTCGACAGCCTCACCACCAGCACACGCCCGCCCTATGACACCTCCAATGCACGAAGCAGACGTCACATTCTTCCAAGCAGACGCCGGAGAGCACCCGCATCGTACTGCTAGCAACGGTGTCGGGGTCGTAAACGTGAATGTCCACCAACTATCTCCACCGTCGTCTCCACCAATCGCTCCTGCTCCCGTTCAGAATGGTCGCGAACTCGAAGCCAAGCTTCAGGAAGCACAGGCAGAGATACTGCGTCTGCGTACACTCCTCGCCGCAGTACCAGATCCCAGTTCGACAGCACCAGAATCAGTCGCACCTGACTCTGTAGCACCTTCCGAATTCCGACACAAGTTCACATCCACAAGTTCAGAAGACGATGGAATGAGCACGTACTACGCACCAACCGAAGGCGGGACGATGATGATGGACCGTGATACTGTCATACACCAGGATGGTGTACCACTGCAGGTGGTTATCATCATAGCACTTGGCGTTTTTATCACGACATATCTATTTTTCTAAGCAAGGCGTCCATCCAGACACTGCGTACTCGTTTTGTCCCCTTTCTTTCTCGGCCGGTTCAGACCCGCCATATACGCAAGTTCTCGTTGCGATCCAAGTGAACATGCCGTGCATCCTCTCTCCCTCTATGCTTGAACATATGATCGACACAGGGTGGCGACGGGGAGTGAAGATATTTTTACTTTTTTGACTTCCTTGGTGGTGGCTTAAATTCCTGCATAACCTCGTCACTATATCTATGATAGCATTGCTTTGTTCAATGTGCCCGCTAGTGCTATGACGTTTGTGTACATAGTTACTTATATATTCTGCACTTCAGGCCTTTATTAATGCAAGTATGAATTATTGTCACGTGGAGGCTTGCTTGAACTTACTGACCATGCTTGCAAGGGCTTTTCGTTGCGCTAGACGGTCTGTCGCTCGCTGCAACCATACGCAGGCATCCCCACAGTCGTCTGCTCGAACGACCTCCTTTGGCTTCAAGACCGTTCCAGAGGAGGACAAGGAATCCCTGGTAAAAGATGTATTCGACAGCGTCGCGTCCAAGTACGACTTGATGAACGACGCGACCTCATTCGGGGTACATCGGCTCTGGAAAGACACGTTTGTCGACTCCCTGAAGCCAGGTCGCAAGGCCCCGATGAGGTGCATTGATGTAGCTGGAGGAACCGGCGACATTGCTCTCCGCATCCTCGACCATGCTCGGGAAAAATACGCTGACAGAGAGACATCTGTCGAAATCGTGGATATCAATGCGCAAATGCTCGCCGAGGGACAAAAACGGTTCAAGAAGACGATGTACCACTACAGTGAGTCATGTTGAGGTGTTCTAGAAACATGCGTAATAGTCTTCCAGCTCCCCAGGTGTCCTTCCATGAGGCCAACGCACAGGAACTACCTCCGGCGCAGTTCGAAGATAATACATATGACTTGTACACAATCGCGTTTGGTATCCGTAATTGCACCTCTATCCCGGCAGTGCTGAAAGAGGCGCATCGCGTCCTCAAACCAGGGGCAACGTTTGCATGCCTCGAGTTCAGCAAAGTTGGCAATCCGCTATTGAGCGCGTAAGCTCGTTTGCGAATGGGGCGTGGCATTATTGCTTATCTACTTTCATGACAGGTTTTACGACCAATACTCGTTTAGCGTGATTCCCCTCTTGGGCACGATCTTGGCTGGCGACAGGGACTCTTATCAATACTTGGTCGAGTCCATACGCAAGTTTCCGAGTCAGCCCGAGTTTGCGCAGATGATAAGAGATGCTGGGTTTGTGACTGGTGGAGACCATGATGGGGGCGCATGGACGGACCTCTGGGGCGGTATTGCTTCGATCCACACAGGAGTAAAAGCCTAGAATGGATAACAATAGATCTGGTGCCCGTCTCTGCGATGTTGGTTTGTCTGCGAATGTCGCCATCTTCCAAGTGAGAGAGGGGCAAGATAGAGGTACAGGGTCCTAACACACGACCACCATGATGACTCCAGACTCGTCTGCAGCAGGCAACAATGTGGTCCGATGCCTCCCTGTGTCTACGGACCTTGCAACGATAGCGTTTCCCGGGGAAGGCGTCGACCACATCACGACCGAGTCACAGACAGCCTATGTCTCTTACGTGAAGTATATGGAGGTGTACTGTAGGATACCTTGACTGCACCTTTGACAACATGGATGCACGACGCAGCTTACTCCACCAGGACTGCATCTGCTATTGCGGGATCGATGAGCGACTGACGAGGCTGACATTGGTCATAGTAGAAGGTGTGCTGACGGTCCAGTCTTATCTGTGCTACAATTTTAAACAGTACTTCGTTGCAGATTTGGAGAGCATAAGAGGTGTGCCTCTGGACGCCTGGGCGCTGGATGGGAGCGAGTAAATCCACTGTTATCCAGTGTACCGTAAGCGGCGGCTTGCCACTTCTGTGTCACTACATAATCTCGGGGGGCCTGGATCTGCAAAACGTAGCCGAGCAAAAGAGCACAAAATCGACCCCGTTTGGTTAAGCCTTGTCGTAAAGCTTGCCCCCATTCAGAGTGTTTCCTGAGTGTTCAAAAGCTCAGCATGTAACGAGTGCTTGGAACGGCACGACAGCTCGGTAAAGGTACCCGTTAAAAACCAGTATGTCCTAGAACACAATCCTAACACACAACCACCATGGCGATGAACTCGTCGGCAGCAAGTAACAATGCGGTCCAACAAATTCCTCCTGCGCCTGAGGACCATGCAGCGGCATGGGCGGTTCTCGAGGAGGGTGTCGACCACATCATGACCAAGTGGCGGACAGACGTTCCCTATATGCACCTGTTCACCGTAGCATACAATTACTGCACCTCACAACAGATGCGCGGCGCAGTCTGCCTTGGCTGCCCCCGACATTGCGGCTCCAACGGTGAGTCTTTCTATCTGCCATTGCAGGACCAATGAGCGACCCCCGAGGCTGACATTGATCGTAGCCGGAACTAGTCGGATGTGCTCTGAGCTGTACAACAAACTTGAACAGTACTTCATTGCACATTTGGAGGGCCTAAAAGAGGTGTGCCTCCGGACAACTGGGAGTCGGATAGGATCGCTGACTAGTTAAACAGCGGTCAGACTTCCTGCAAGACGAAGCACTACTGCAATACTATGCTGGCGAGTGGGGTAGGTACACTACAGGTGCCAACTACATCAACCGCCTTTTTACATATCTCAACCGCCATTGGGTAAAGCGTGAGCGAGATGAAGGTCGGAAAGCAGTATATCCGGTGTATACTGTAAGCCGTTTTTGACTTCCATAGTATCATTGATTCCAATTGGCGTGTTCAGCTCACTCTCGTTCTGTGGAAAGCCAATTTCCTCTCCCCTATGCAAGGCAATCTCGTTGGTGCTATTCTCAGACTGGTTGAACATCAACGAAACGGAGAGTCGATCGACCAAGATCTCGTCAAGAAAGTCGTTGATTCGTTTGTCTCCTTGGGCCTCGACGATACCGATATAAACAGGGCTTCGTTGGACGTTTACAGGGAATACCTGGAAATCCCCTTCTTGGAGGCCACTGAGAGATACTATGAGCAAGAATCAGAAGCCTTCCTGGCAGAGAACAGCGTTTCCGACTACCTCAAGAAAGCAGAGGAGCGTCTGCGGGAGGAAGAGGACCGAGTAGACCGTTATCTCAACGCAGAGACCCGAAAGCAGCTCATCAGCAAATGCGAGCATGTCCTCATTCGCCAGCATGCCGAGGTCATGTGGGAGAGCTTCCAAAGCCTCCTCGATGACGACAAGGACGAAGATCTGCAACGGATGTATGCGTTGTTGTCACGGATTCCCGAGGGACTGGAGCCGCTGAGGGAGAAATTCGAGGAGCATGTGAAGAAGGCCGGGCAGGCTGCTGTATCGAAGTTGGCTGGCGAAGGTACCGAGGGTGCAGACGGACTAGCTCCCAAGGCTTATGTGAATGCGCTGTTGGATGTACACCTCAAGAACTCGGAGACGATCTCCCGGAGCTTCAGGGGGGATGCCGGGTTTGTAGCCAGCCTCGACAAGGCTTGTACAGAGTTTGTGAACGCTACTGGTCCCTCGACCATCAAGGCGCTTGAGGTAATTGCCAAGTACGCCAATAGGTTTGAACAGGAATAATAAAGAAGACTGCAACATACTTGACCGAGTGGTAGGTTCGTCTAATCACGTCTATGCATTACTTATGCGTTAGCAATATAGACGGTAATACTATACCAGTGCATAGAAGACGCTTTTACGTGACCACTCGAGGCCGGTGATGCACAGCTGGCTTTATTGGCTTCGGGACGTGGAGATCAGTTAAAGGAATTAGACCTCACTCATGGATAGAACAACTGCATTGATATCAACACTCGTAGTACCTAAAGGAATACAATCACTAAGCTACACGATCATTCAAATTGAAGAGGTATTATTGATAAGTTAAGTGAGTTTTTGGCTGATCACGAAAAAGCGATGGATGCAAGGAGAGCATTGAGCCTGAGACGGAGCGTCTGTGCCGATCGTTTCCATTCCACATTCACCATGACTCGAGTCCTAGCTATATTGTGCGCACTGCGTCCACCACGTCTCCCGTTCAAGCTGAGAGCAGGCTCAAGATTATCAACAATTGATGATTGACATTGGAGCTGTATCATATATGCGCTGTATACATTGAAGACAGAGTCCACACCATCATCGCGAGCGGAAAAATACACGTGGAGATCGTCTCCAAATCCTTCTCTGGACTTGCACTTACTTGAATCTTGATTGTGAAGCCGCTGGCGCTACTAGCTCTCCACCAACGTACTTATATATGTAGTAAATGACTCGAACACGTATGAAAGAAGAGACTTTGTAGATGGCTATATGTACTAAAACTCTGCCAAAAGGTTCTTCCTTTGCTCCCAAGTGAGGATTTCTGGCAACTCTGGCATCCACGTTAGTCACTGGTCAACCCAAAACCTGAAACCTAGGATACTCACCTAGTTCCTTCAAAACAGTCTGCATGATTCTCAACACCTCATGATTTGGTTTATAGTCGAACCACGAATACAGATAACGATGTAGCCCAACGGACTCGGGCGCCCCCCTCACATACCCAGGAAATGAAGTCGCCGTGACACCGAGCAGTGACCTTGAGAAGAGTGAGCACTGATGAGGTCCAATGCTGCCCATCGAGATAGAGGCTTCGATTAAATTCGAGATCCTCTCAACAATCTCAGCAAGATATTGAAGTTTTGGGCAGTCCCCTCCTTGCCAAGTGAGATGCCAAGTGTATTTGGGAAGGGATGGCTCCATGCCGTAACGTTCTGCAAAGTAGTCTTGGATCCTGCCAGTGTTGGCAGCATGATTAGTGGTAGCACCAAAAACATGCAACATCAGCAAATCTGCAAAATACTATCCGAGCTATTACAGCTTTTTATGTGCCTTTCGGGACATTTAGGACATATTAAACTTTTCTGGCAATGCAGCCAGCACAACGTAACTCACGTAACTCAGAGAAAGTTAACAAAGTCCCACAGGCCACGATAATGTCACAATAAGTCCAAAAAATTGGCGAGTTGCCACAAAGTCAAAAAAGTACAAATAGACTATTATACAACTGTTCGTTTTAACAACCTCAGTATGAGGTGGAGATAGCCGTCACGGAGGCACATCTAATACAATGAATTGATTTCAAAATACGACACCAGCAGTAAGAGACGAACCAATTCAAATTTTGTTTCGCCTCCTGGTGACACGGACAGGCGGGATGTCTTCTTCTCCAGGAATGCTGTCATGGAAACGAATGAAAGTTTGGTGAGGCTGAACACCTGCGATCGGCCCAAGTAAGAGACACGATGTGGAGGTGGAGTATCCATAACAATTCTTGTCTGTTGAATAGCGAATCGTGAGGCCAGGTCGGTGACACCACCGTATATGATATCTGGCTTCTTATGTCGAGAAGAAGACCTGCTCTAGATGCAACTGACAAGTGAGAGGTGGGCGAAGGCGAACATCTTGCTTTTGGTTGGTGGTGCGTGAATGTGTTCTGATAGCTTCGAGTACCCCGGCGATGAGGAAGCCGACACGATCTTGGCGGAAAGATCCTTGATGCCGATTGGAGTGGGGGGTGACGCAGATGAGGCGGGTGACGATGTAGAATACGAGGGAGAGGGAGTCTCTGGGGGTGAGTTGAATGAGGGCAATGAGGGCAATGAGGGCACGTACTGTGCATTGGAGGGAGAATACCATTGCTCGTTGGACGGCGACGGGGTGAGGCCACAAGTGGGGGCGGCAAACGGTAAGGCGGAGGGCGGTGGAGTTGACTTCTTCGTTGGCGGAAGAATATAAGTTGGATAAGGGCAGGGGCCCGCAAAACCCTTGCGTACCATGTCTTCGAAGAGGGAGTCTCTGGGGGCGAGTTGAATGAGGGCAGTGAGGGCAATGAGGGCACGTACTGTCGGGGTGAGGCCACAAGTGGGGGCGGCAAACGGTAGGGCGGAGGGCGGCGGAGTCGACTTCTTCGTTGGCGGAAGAATATAAGTTGGATAAGGGCAGGGGCTTGCAAAATCCTTGTGTACCATGTCTTCGAAGAGGGAGTCTCTGTGGGCGAGTTGAATGAGGGCAGTGAGGGCAATGAGGGCACGTACTGTCGGGGTGAGGCCACAAGTGGGGGCGGCGAACGGTAGGGCGGAGGGTGGCGGAGTTGACTTCTTCGTTGGCGGAAGAATATAAGTTGGATAAGGGCCGGGGCCCGCAAAACCCTTGCGTACCATGTCTTCGAAGAGGGAGTCTCTGTGGGCGAGTTGAATGAGGGCAGTGAGGGCAATGAGGGCACGTACTGTCAGGGTGAGGCCACAAGTGGGGGCGGCGAACGGTAGGGCGGAGGGCGGTGGAGTCGACTTCTTTGTTGGCGGAAGAATAAGTTGGATAAGGGCAGGGGCTTGCAAAATCCTTGCGTACCATGTCTTCGAAGAGGGAGTCTCTGGGGGCGAGTTGAATGAGGGCAGTGAGGGCAATGAGGGCACGTACTGTGCATTGGGGGGAGAATACCGTTGCTTGTTGGACGGCGACGGGGTGAGGCCACAAGTGGGGGTGGCGAACGGTAGGGCGGCGGGCGGCGGAGTCGACTTCTTCGTTGACGGAAGAATATAAGTTGGATAAGGGCCGGGGCCTGCAAAATCCTCGCGTACCATGTCTTCGAATTCCTTCAACATTGCCAGATCGATGTTCAACTCCCACTCCAAATACTGGCATCTCTCCACCTGATTTATCTCCCTCAGCTGGAATACCCCCTTGGCGACGATCGACCACGATTTGTTTGAATAGGTATCATCACAGATGACTTGCTGGCCAGCATGAACGCGGATACGAAGAGACGATGGCCCGATGATCCCCGTGCGGTGGGAAAACGCGCCTTGGCCCATTGAAGGAGGACAAGGGCCGCGAATATGACTGAGGGGTGTAGTTTCATCCGATGGAGGGCGTATGCGATAAAATAAGGCAGCTTCACTGTCGGGCCAGAAGAGGACAGGGGCAACTCCGGGCAGGCGAAGAGGTGGGTGACAAATTTGGCGGATATGCGTGATACAGAGGGTCAGGTTGCCACGAAACGAACACTGCCGATTGGGTTTCTGATGTGCATTGGAAAGAGTAGGGAAGACGGAAGACTGGAAGTGCTTACCTGCTGATGATAAGGTATCCGGGGGTGAGAGGTGTTGTGCAGTGCACGAAAGAGGGGTGAGTTTCCACACTGCATAGCCCAGCGCTGAGCTAGAATGCAATCTCAAATGCATGATGATCAGCGTATTTATTAACATAGAAGGAATGAAACACGTCATAAGAATTATGAGGTCCAATGTCTTGGGAATCAACGTTGTGAGTAACGTAGATGGGGATAAGATGCGCTGCGCGATATATAGTGTCAATGTGAATGACAGCGATGTTTCGGATATTGCGTGCTCGGTAGCCTGGACGGACAATCCACATCCCTGTAGCCTCGTCAGGGCCATCCCCTACACGGTCGAACCAATGCACAACTGCACATGGATAGTCTGTCCCTAGATACTTGAATGAAAAGAAACACAAGACACGTGCAATGTCCAGGCCACGCATGCCTGGCATCTGTGGGTCAGTTACAACGAACACACAATCCAAACGGGGGCCTCCATCCCGCCACATGGGGCAGGAACGGATATACTCGCGACGCATGCCATAGATGCCACTTAGATCACTGGGTGCGAAGAAAGTGGAGCATGCCGAGTTAAAGACATGGATTTTACCGTCATAAAACGGGCACTTGTCAAGAGGGATATTGTCTGGATTGCGAGGATCGGCAGGATGGAACTGAGAGTGAAGGTAGCAGCGTAGAATGCTTGGGAAGTGTGGTATGTTGAGTTCGTCTGCTAGAGCAGCTACTTTCTGCACACGATTACGTTCTAAGATGGGCTGATCAGAACTTATGCAAGAAACTGTAAGTAGAACATACGGTGAACACGCGCCAATGAGACATGTGCATCAATCCTCATTGAAGTGTCGACTGCTTCACCTGTATCCTCTTCATAACCCACCATTGGTTGCTCTATGTCTGGTGCATCGTGGCCACCTTGCTCGGCGCCATTGTGCTGATCCTGATTCCCATTAGCACGGTGTTCTAATCGACAGTCAAAAACAATGGCCACTCATCAAATGGAGTTTCATACCTAACGCCTCAAGCACCTGAGATATACATGATCCGTTTAGCATACCACGCTCTTTAAAATCTGCACGCGCTGCAGCAAGTTTGTCCAGCCTTTGGTTAATCAAAAGCATTTGGCCCAAAGCTTGAAAGCGGTTAGTACGCCGATAAGGCCGTTTGACAGCCTTAATATGTTTCGACTCAGTAATTGAGGAGCAGAGTCCATTTGGTGCACCGAACTGGCGGATAAGGTAGTTGTAATGCTTCATCGAGTGTTGCCGGGGTAGTGAGAAGGTATCGACAACACCGGCATTCCGGAAGACTTCGCGAAAATGATGGAAGCGTTGAAGCGCATCGTCGATTTCATCAAGTGTTTGTTCAGTAATGACGTTTCGACGAACGAGGTAAGAGAATTCGAGAAAGGCTCGAAATGTACGCACTACATCTTTTGGCACATAGCCTTCAATGGCCGCAATGTAAACCTGTGGAGCACTGGTCGATAATCACAGGCAGGAAAAATATAAACTTTATTACCTTCATTAGACCCTTCGAATCATCGCCGGTCCATTGTTTAAAGTGCCGGCCTTGAGGGAAGCGCCGCAGGCCAGTAAACGGCGCCACAGCTGCAATCCTAAAAGTAATAATTGATGAAGTGAATGGTGTGAATCACTGAATCACATACCGCCGGTCAATTTCATCAAGGATCTTCTCTGCATCTGCCTTCGTACTATGAGTTCGGATGAGGTACTTCTCAACCCATTCCACCAAGTGATCTTTGAATCCGCCCTTGATGAGTTGGTGAAGAATATCCGGTGAGAGCATTTGATGGATATCTGCACGCGGGAAGTCGTTTGTAAATGGCTGTCTTCGATTAGATACCTTTTATAACAAAAAAGGAGTATGAACTTACCACCAAATTGCCCACAATTCCATACTCGTCCCAAAGTTTGCGAAATTCGAATTCTTCGATCACTGTATCGGCGTGCTCTCGGTGACGGCGGAGTGCTTCTTTGTCAAGGTTGCCCCGATGTGCAAGACATTTTGGGCACCAATTGCGCACAATGCACGAGAGGAGGACTTGCTCTTCATAGTCAGCAATATATGCTGCCAGGCTGTATATAACATGTCGGTAGTAATCATCCCCAAATAACACAACCTCCGGGACCTTCATGGCAGAACGGAGTGAAAAAAGTATGCGCGTTAGCGAGGAATGAAAAAGCTGTCGCTTGAATTTACGGAATTCTGATGAGCTTACATGTTCTCTCGTTGCTGTGACATGTCTTGAGTAGTACAAAATGAAGCAAGCTATATTGTACTTACTTTTGGGCATTGCAAGAAATCCAATGAGAACAACAGCGTTGCGATGCCCACGACGGACGGTATTCCACACATTCCCTATGGAAAGATAGAGCGGGTAATAATCAGTTTGTCCCGTTGCTACTGATACCGTTGTCTTGTCGCTCCCCAGGATAATAGGGACCAATGTCGTGCCGGCTGTTGTCGGATCATCTCGAATGATCCGGTCCTAAGTACTTGAAATTAGTAGAAACTTGCAGTAATAGACATGCAAATACCGCATCTTCCCAAGCCCAGTCACCGGACATGAAGTTTTGCCAGCGCCTCTCATCGTTTGCGGTGTCATATTCCCGGTAGGGTGTATAATCCATTTCATTCCTGAATTGAGGACTTGCAAGGATGTTGTGAACAACTTGACGTGGGTCACGATACCATACATCGTACGTGTCGGACATCCAAGGGGCCGCATTGTTACCTTGGTCTTCACTATTGTAACGCACTGTGAAGTTCTCCCACTTCACATCGCCAACGCTTGTGCTGTCAATTATACGGTAGAGATCTGTGTGATTGGAAAACAGTGGCTCCCCACCCAGTTCCAGCATTGATGCGGCCCAAATCTCGAGTAACGCGTCAATTTTTTTGACAGGCATTTCGGTGTGTGTGAAGAGAAAGTTGGCAAGTTCAAATTCCAGCCGGTTACAGTACAGAGACCAGTCATCTGGTAACTTTGGTGAACGTGGTGGTGGTGGGGCATCATCAGGTAGAAAATGACCAAGAGCGTCACATTTTCGTGCTGTAAAGGCCGTTAGTAAAATATTCAAGCGATGAATCCACAACCTTGCCGTTGAGACCCAGGTGATAATTGCGGTAAAGCTTGCCGCCAGGACCAACAAATTCTGCCCTCAGAGCCTCATGTGCCCCCTCAAATGGGTCTCCTCCTTGATGGCCACCGTCTTCCCCTTGATAGCTGTCTTCCCCTTGATAGCTGTCTTCCCCTTGATAGCCGTCCTCCCCTTGATAGCCGCCTTCTTGATGGCCGTCGGGGGCGTGTTCGCATAGCGGAGGTGTTCGATCGTGGTGATTGAAAGTTGGATGAAGGGTGCACCTGTGCTGAGTGAGGCCAGAGAGATTTCTGAACCAGCGATTACACCCTGGTTCTTCACAGGCGTATTGGGCAGCACAGAAAGGCCTCTGCGTAGGTCTTTGACGACGATGGTTGGCAGCTGGCGGCATCTTCAGAGTCAGCAAATGCAGTAAGGACCGTGTGGTCGATAAGTGATCAGGGTGAGCGGCACTTGGAACCAAAAATCATGTTATTTGTTTGCGAACAAACTTTAGTTGCGAGCGCATAAAAACGACAAGTTCAAACTTACTGTTCGTCGTCTCCATCTCCTACTAGTGCCTGCTACAACAAGTACCATGTCGACCAATAATTCCTCTGGGGGCCAACGTCCGCGACGAGAAAAAGCTAACCTACACCCAGGCCAGATAGTTCTCGACTCACAGGTTAAACGACGTACCCCAGTAGAGAAGAGAGCCGACGACTTGCGTGCACAGGAAATCAAAGATGCTCGTGCAGCTGCTGTTCAGCAGGGTTGCACTCGAGTCTATGAGATGGAGGCGGCCATGGAGGTCGAACAGGCAAGGCAAGATGCTGTCAAAGCAAAGCCAGTGAGACCAAGATGGGGGGGAAATCAAGGGAGACCCACCAAGATAGGCGCTGCTCCTCGTGCTGATAGTGAGGTTTTGTTTTATTAAATCCCCAGATAGCGCTGATTGATGAGGTGCAGCTAATATAGAAGTGAATACTCACTGTGCGCCAGCCATCAATGCCGCTATCAAGGACCCTTTGGACACAAGGGATAAGCCTCTGACTGGGGTTAGGGCCATTCATAGCGGTCGTGCGCTGAGAAGACAGAATGCTATGACTGATGTGACTGAAGAGTCCAGGTTGTCAACACGTGTCGCGCCAGAACAAGAACCGTCGTCAGAGTGGTGGGTATTTTTCTATTCCAATGTTGCTTCTCACTGAATCGACGCTATACTGGCTTAACCTCACCTGGAATATCAGCACACCCAACAAGAGGACTGCCCTGGCTGGCCGCGTCAAGAACTGGGCCAACAGTGTTGATCGTGGGGAGGGAAATGGTACCCCTCAGAACACTGTCACTTCTGATTGTTCAACCCGTGGAATGTCTCACACACCATCCTCCACTACCCCTTCCTTGTCAACCAAGGCTACCAGCATCAGTTCAGCCGCCCCTCCAGTGTACAAGAAGACCCCCACTCCAGTTTCAGGTGGTTTACCCGATGCTCAGGATGAAGAGTTACCCGTCTGGACCACCAGGAAGCACAGGACTACGGTAAGCATTCAATGAAGAAAATCAACAATTCTCATTCCACTATTCTTTCCAGTCGGCGTTGCAAACTACCAACGCTACTGTTAACTTAGAGGAGAGCGACAATGAGTTTATCACACCCATCTCCGAAGCGGTCAAGACTGGTTCAAAGCGCAAGCATGCAGATTATGCTGATGCTGAATATATTGTGTCCAGTGACGTTGATGAGGTGGACAATGATGGCTACAATGATACAGGCAGCCCGCAACAGACCACAAAGACGCCTCGTGTAACTGCAATGGTGCGTCTCCTTGTTTGATCAATTACCATACTAACTTTGTGGAGCGGCAGACTAATATTACCATCGACAAGCCGGCAAAGAAACTGCGGACCAGCCCTAGCGACACCATGACTGAACAGTCAGGAGATTTGGCTATAGTAGCGGGTACCGCAAGCCAAACACCATCAGCTGGAACCAATAGTGCAGGAACGGATGGTGGTCGCTTCCGCTACATGAACGGGCATTTGCCTCCTGCGCTCCAACAGGATAGGAAGTGGACCAAACAAATCCTTCCTGCCCTTCTGAGGTGGGCTGGTAGCTTGGGTGATCCATGGGTGATCCCGGACCAGGACCTAGTGCGGACCCTCCGAATCATTGTCACCTCTGTGGACCCGCATTTTGACAGCTTGGATGAAATCCGTCCTGGTATGCCCATCTTCGTGCTCGTAATTACTATTTTTTTTAGTTTAATTGAATGTTGGACTCATGCTCTCTTGAACAGGCAACTCGGCGGCTCAGTGTGTGGCGAAGCAACTTCGGTTCCACCGCTATTGCTCTCGTGGCTCACTTCCTTGCTTCAGATGGTGATGACACAAAGTCTTTTGCTGCTATACAGGAGACATGTCTTGACCTCCTGGATGGGTTTGCGTTCCTGTACCAAGATCTTGATCCTACGACAGCAGAGAATGCCTATCGATCGTGTTTTTTCTTGCAGCTCTTTGCTCATGCCCATCTGCGCCCTTGCATTGGGTGCCCTGACATCCCAAGGCTCAACACTGATGATCTGAAGGAACACGGTGTCAAAGGGGCAATGTCCCTTTGCTGTTCTGCGGTAGGTCACAGTTTATCCATCAGCGGGCGGCAGCATAACAGTTGTTTCAGCTCGAACGTGCCATTCGTCTATTCTACAAAGGTGAACTACTTGTCAATGACCAGATCAGTACCCGTGGCAAGGCTACTGCAAAAACTCCTCTCAAGTCCAAGAAAGCTTCTGAAAAGGAATCCTCGACCAATTTGGCATTCTCCGACCTGAACTGGGGGTCGTGTACCAGGCAATACTTCATTTCAGTTGCTAGACGCGATCTCGCCACACTGAAGGAAGTTGTCACTATGGCAAATGTTCTCGTCGTTCCCAGCATGGATAGCGCAATGTCAGAGGATGGTAGTTTTGGTGAGCAGATGGTGGAGGAACTTGTTGCGTGTGCTGATCAACGCATGAGCATTTGTAAGTCCATTTCGTGGTTTACACACTATACTGACAAGTTTGATAGAATCCTCCTAATGGACAATCGTTATACCCTACTTCGGTCATGCATCATCCCGTTTCTTTCAGTATACTTGGTGACCCAAGTCCTCCCTCCTTGAAGTCACTCATTAGTACGAATTTTTTTCCTAATTGTTGTCCGTTCGTGTGAGTAGTCGGCGCCTCATAACACCTTCCTTTCGTATCAGTATCGTCGTTGCTGTCTACACTCATTTAATTCCTTGGTATTACTCATGCTGCAATCAATGACCGTGGTGCTACTTATTTGTGAGCTAATTGTAAGCATAAGTGAACTGGCGGAGAAGGTCTGATTGTAAAATAATGAGAATATGTCGAAAAGGTCACACTGCTGGAGAGTCATGAAAGTGTAAATAGTCAGAAAAGTCGTCGGGATAGTCGAAGGATCTACTTAAAAAAGTACTAACGCTATCCAGACATATTTGACTATCCGTGCCTAAAAAGGTACGAAAAGTACGTAAAAGTCACGGATAGACATATGCAGATTTGCTGATGTCAAGTTTTCCACTCACGAGCCTAGATAGATGATAACTGTGGATTCCTCAGGGCGCATTTTGATCTTTTCCGTGCGTTGGAAAATTACTTGGATTTCTTCACCTGTGGTGTAGTGTCGGGCAGCATGAAAAACATTAGGTATGATACACCCACCATCAACATTTGCTGCCACCACTGTAAACTCATGTCGGTGGCCCAAAAGTGGGGGCAGGATTTCATAGACTTTGCAGTCTGTAACACTTATTTCCTGATCCAGAATTCGGACCAGCCTCGAGAAACCCTCCATGCAACGATGGTTTGTAGAGTGACCATCAGGAAGAAACTTTGAATCGGGGATGAGTGCATAGAAGGTTTCAGTGCGCATGGCTGAGGCAGTAGAAGTTAACACTGAAGCTCCATTCTGTCAAGTCCGGGTCTACTCCGGTAAGGGGTCCGGTCAAGTCCAGACGGAAACGGACGGAGAACAAGGGCAGAGGGCTGGACAAGAGATTAGTCCGGCCGGAGTTGGTGACCACTTGGATTCAACAACTAAGGACAACGAGCGTTGATCCCTTGCGTAGGTTCCGGTCAAGAAGGGGAGACAGAGACAGAGACAGAGACGGACAGGACCAGGAGTAGATGACTATGGTTGATTTCAGACTGAGGTATACAGGACGGAGTACAGGGTACTTATACTATGGAGAACTAGGGACGAGTATTTACGGTGACAAGTAAACATCCTAAAGGGCGGACAAGGGACGACCGGAGTTGGGACTAGGTCAGGTCCGATGAAAATAAGTAAGGTCCGGAGAAAATACTACAAGGTAGAAGATACAAACGGAGCACGGAGAACTCACGGTACAACAGGGTAGACGGGGAAGTGTGGTCACGACTGGATTGGGTCTAATGCAAAGGGCCGCACTTAGCGGAAGGGTATGTGCGCGTCCGGGACCGGAGTAATGCGCAGAGATCCGGAGTTGAGCTACAGTGCTGCGATGCGACGGGAGTAACCGGATAAGAGTCCGGAGTTGGACATGGTCTTGACAGTATCCCCCTCTTAGGGGCCGAACCCATGAGGCCCGCCATGAGGCTGCTGTGTGGTCGCTTAGGACAATGCGGAGTCCGGAGTCCATTGTCTGAGTGCGAAACGGAGATCTATAAGAACAGACCAGTTTTTGGTTTCTACCCCCAACTTTCTTACTCTCTCGTTACCATGTCTGCACCCACGCAAACCACCACCCCCACTGCCAGCACAACCGGGTCCAGAGACTGGACAAGAGCACGGTCGGAGGAGCTCCGGGCTCTGACGGATGACGAGGACGACGTAGCGAACGCGAAGAGGGCGGAGAAGAGAAGGCGCAAGCAGGCGAAGGCGGAGGCGGAGCGGAAGGCCAAAGAGGAGGCGGATAAAAAAGCTCGCGAAGAGTTCACAAAGCTCCAAGCAGAGCACCAGCGCATACTCGAGGAGAAGGCACGCCTGATGGCGGAGGACAAACGCAAGGCAGAGGCAGAGCGCTGGGTGGAGGTGGCTGCTGGGAAGCAGAAGGCAGGAGAGCCAGCAAAGAAGAGGGCGAGAGAGGAGCCGGTCGCCGGCTCTAGCGGCGTCCAGGTCGTCGACCTCCGGTAAGTGTTTTTATTTTAGCTTTTATATGCACCTATGTTGACTTGGTTGAAGCTGTGTGCGCTGCGCCAAGTTTGGGGTGCAGTGCATACAAGACCCGGAGAAACCGAAACAGCGCGCCTGCAAGAGGTGTGCTGGCCTCAAAGAAAAGTGCGAGCGACCGGAGGTGGAGAACGGCGATGCCGGTTCCGGAGTCGACAAGGGCAAGAGCAAGGCCGTCGCGACTTCGCCTCGAGGAGGCGAGAAGCGCAAGAAGGTCAAGAAGTCGGCGGCGGTCGTGGTCGACGACGAGATTCAAGAGGTGGCGGGGCCATCGAAGTCCGGGTCCGGAGGGTCCGGGAACCAAGCGTTCCTGGACCGGATGGATCGACTTGTAGAGTCGATGGGAGAGTTGACCGGAGAGGTACGCCGGATGAGGCAGGCACAGCGTTCCGTTGCGTGATCTAACGACCGGGTGGGCTGTACCCTCGAGATGTTTCTCGAGGAGTGCCACTGGTTCAACGGACCGCACAACGAGCCGGGGACGGACCCAGAGAGCGACGAGGAAGTGGATCTGGAAGAGATCGACCGGGAGGTAGAGGGCCTCGAACAGGAGATGGAGGGGGCCGGCGACGAGTTACTGTCGCACCACGCCCCTCCTCGTGCGTGAACCGGTGCGGTCTGGACTTTGTAAATAAAAAATGTAATTAGTATTGCTTTGTTTATAAAGAACTGGACTAGAACTGAGAGTGAGTGATATTAAGAGTGAAAATGAAAACAGAGAGGGGAGACTGATAGGGGAAACAGATAAAGGAAACAGAGAGCGAGAGTACTGTTACATGGACGCGAGTGGTCCGGGTTTGTCCGGGTACCGGACATGGTAATCTTCTAGTAGTTCCGTAGCGTTGCCTAGTTCAGTGGCGAGAAGCCAAGATGTTTCTTCGTCAGTCCCTTCGTAACCGGACCAACGTACCAAGTAAAGCAACTTGCACGTTCTGCGTCGACGGTCAACCTTGGAGTCGAGGAGCTCAGAGATCTCGAACTCCAGTTCACCATCAACTTCGACCGGTGGCGGAGGTGGTTGGATCCGGTCCGGTATGGTATTGGGTATGGCCGGTTCGAGTTGGGAGACATGGAAAACTGGGTGAACTGCGCGCATGGAGTCTGGAAGGCGGAGCGTAAAGGAGAGAGAGCCCACTTGAGCTATGATAGTATAGGGCCCAAGGTTCTTCTCCGATAGTTTTTTAGATGGTCGCGTAGACCGGAAGTATTTGGCTTTGACATAGACTTGGCCTCCAACTTTGAAGTCCGGTGCCAGAGAGCGTTTAGCATCTGCCGCACCTTGGTAACGTAGTTGGGCATTAGCCATTTCTTCCCTAAGGTATTGGTGCAGCGACTCAAGGTCGACTGCATAGTCACGAGCCCGGGCGGAAGTCATGTCGCGTTCTGGGTAGACAGAGATGTTAGGGTGGTAGCCCTTGTTAGCAAAGAACGGCGAGACTCCGGTAGTAGCACTAGGTGCGTTGTTGTACGCAAACTCCGCCAATGGGAGTAGGTCCGCCCAGTTATCCTGCTGGTAGTTGCAGTAGATCCGGAGGTACTGTTCAAGGGTCTGGTTAGAACGCTCAGTCTGGCCATCGCCCTCCGGGTGGTAACCGGAGGTGAAGTGGAGGCGCATGTTGAGAGCCTTTCCGAGCGACCGGAAGAAGTGCGAGACGAACTCGGTACCGCGATCTGAGGTGACGTGGGCGGGGACACCATGCTTGGAGAACACATGGAGTAAGAAGAGCTTTGCAAGCTCTGGGCTAGTGATGGTGTCGTGAGTAGGAATGAATATGGCCTGTTTAGAGAGCCTGTCTACTACGACCAGGATGGCTGTAAAGCCGGTGGATGAAGGGAGTTGCTCTATGAAGTCCATCGAGATGGAATTCCAGGGCTTCTCCGGTACAGGGAGCTGTTTCAGCAGCCCGTAGGGTTTATGGCGCGGTGTCTTAGCTCGTGCGCAAGAGGTACATGACCGGACGTAGTCTTTGATGAAGGTCCGGAGACCAGGCCAAGTGTATTCACGCCGGATTAGTTCCAAGGTCCGGTTTTGCCCAAAGTGGCCAGCTAGTGGGTGGTCGTGTCGGTACCGGAGGACTCGGAGACGGAGATCGTCTGAGTCCGGTACGTAGATACGACTGTCTAGTCGGAGGAATCCTGCCTCGTCAGCGGACCAGTGTGAGTCCGGGGGGTTTGCGAGGTGGATCTGGGCAATGGGGTCGGAGGGTAGTGCGGATAGGATGTCGCTATGGAGTGTTTCTACGTCCATGATTGCGACTGCACGGAGGACCGGGAACTCTAGATAGGTAGCGCGAAGTGAATTAGTGAGCTGTTCTTGAGTGAACACCGGCCGGAGATTTTGGGGGTTAACCCAGGCGTAGCCACTATCCCCCTCTTTGGGGTAGATGTCCCATCGTCTAGTGAGGGCGTCAGGCTTGGCACCGAGCTTACCAGGGCGGAAGCGAATGACAAGATTAAATTGTGATAAAAACTCGGACCACCGGGCTTGCCGGCGGGAGAGTACTTTTGAGGTTGAGAAATACTCGAGATTTTTGTGGTCCGTGACGATGACTATAGGAGAGGCGGAGCCTTCGAGGTAGTGGCGCCAGTTCTGGAATGCCTCGAAGATGGCGAGGAGTTCCTTATCGTGGGTGTCATAGTTCAACTCCGGAGCAGTCAAGGTCCGGGAGTAGTAGGCAACCGGACGAATCTCTCCGTCGGTGCAGGTGATAGACAGGATACCAGCGACAGCATAGTCGGAGGCATCAGTTTCCACGATAATAGGGGTATCCGGAATAAAGTGGGTGAGGATGGGCGCAGTAGTGAAGGCATGCTTGAGAGCATTGAAGGAACGTCGACAGTCCTCGGAGAAGTTCCAAGGAGCGTCTTTCCGGGTGAGCCGGGTAAGAGGAACCACAATGTCCGAGTAGTTGAATATAAACCGGCGGTAGAAGTTGGCGAAGCCCAAGAAGGACTGGATGTCCTTCACCTTTCGAGGTTCAGGCCAGTCGGAGATGGTTTGGATCTTGTCCGGAGACATAGTCAAACCTTCCGGAGATAGGCGGTAGCCAAGATACTCTACCGAGTCCGAGTGGAACTCACATTTCTCCGGTTTGGCAAAGAGGCCATGCAACTGGAGATGGCGGAGTACTTCCCGGACGTGCTGCTGGTGGGACTCCATATCCTCGGAGTAGATGAGGATGTCGTCGAGGTACACGACGACGCAGACATCCAGCATGTCGGCAAAGACAGTGTTGACAAAGCGCTGGAATGCCGCAGGGGCGTTAGTGAGGCCGAAGGGCATTACTAACCACTCGTAGGACCCATAGCGCGTACGGAAGGCGGTCTTCCACTCGTCGCCCGGAGCAATCCGGACTAGATGGTACGCGTGCCGGAGGTCGATCTTTGAGTAGATCTTAGCACGGCTAGGGGAGTCCAATAGATCAGAGATTAGGGGGAGTGGATAGCGATCCTTTTTGGTGATTTTGTTTAGGCCTCGGAAGTCAACGCAGAGGCGGAGTGAGCCGTCCTTCTTTTTTACGAAGAGGACCGGAGCAGCGTGGGAGGAAGCGGTAGGACGGATGAAACCTGTATTAAGATTCTCGTCGATGAAAGTCCGGAGAGCGGAGAGCTCAACCGGAGACAGTGAGTAGAGAGTTCCCAGAGGTGGAGAGGTACCTTCTTCAAGGTCAATCTTCAGATCGTAGTCGTGATGCGGGGGAAGTTCAGAGGCCTTCGCCTTGCTGAACACATCCGCATAATCGCGATACTCCGGAGGGACTATGTCCAAGTCCGGCGGAGTAGAGGCAGAGGAAGAGCGAGCCTTCGCTGAGTCAGAGGGACGCAGCTGAAGTTGGTATTTGGTGGATCCTTCTAATTTGCACGCACGC
>Ga0307518_10000162_pt1 | contig 49956 bp, 23 predicted proteins | sample 25_EM_MG_FD_203889 | JGI IMG/M metagenome (GOLD analysis project Ga0307518, IMG submission 203889) | Populus trichocarpa ectomycorrhiza microbial communities from riparian zone in the Pacific Northwest, United States - 25_EM | ecosystem: Host-associated > Plants > Roots > Unclassified | place... | reverse complement strand
ATTTAAAATATTCCTAAATAGTCAAAATTAAATAGGTTTTTAACTTAAAGTAATTCAACTTAAACAAAATATCAAAATATTATGAAAATAAAATGTCTTAACACAAATATTTTAAATATAAAGTTAGGTCAATGTTATCAAGGCTAATGGAATCTAAAGCATCTCTTGTTTTGCTCAAATTCCTACAAAGTATAAACATGAAAAAAAAAATAACATGAATATAAACCATATATATTAGTGATAAATCTAATTTTAAAAAATTAATATCATTGTTATTGAAAATAGTAATGAAAAAGAGTTTTTTTTTATAATTGGGTGGTTTAATTAATGAAATTGAACAAGGTTCAATTTGATTCAATGGCTTTTCAAGAGTAGAATGGAACATGTGGAATGAAACCGGAACGTTCCGGGCAGAATTTAGCCGAAAAATCTGGAACGGACCGAGATTTAAAATGAGATGAAATTTGTTCCGTTTTGTTCTGTTTTTTGAATTGGTATAGAATGTTTCGGCCATCCCGGACGAAACGGAACGGAATTGACAAGGGATAAAAGAAATAGCTCATTTTCCCTTTTGTTTTGATGATTTGTTGTTAGTTACATCCATGGCATGGTAGTACCCAGTAATCGTTTCAATTAATTCCATCAGCTACTGCAAGTGCTTCGGACGAATTAATTATTGCGTTGGAAAGAACCATCACTGTTGCTTTCGTGGATTTCTTGTTTGTGTAAGCCAATATGATTAAACATCGTGAGCAGTGATTCACGTTTGTAAGCAATTCTTGTTGAAGAGATATTCATCGTTCTGATGATCTCCTTCATTGCATTCTTTGATCTTTTGGTTAATCATTATCCTGGGAAACAAGCTGTATCTTAATTATGCTTTGTTCTTGATGAGCAAAGATAAGTTAGAATTAAATTTTGCGTTGATCTTGGAAATTTAGAACTCGAAGTCTAAGGTTGATTTTTAATTGAATTAAATAAGATATTAATTTAATAAAACATAATTGATTTAGTTGAGTTTTTAATGATTTAGTTGAGTAGATAAAAAAATAAAATAAAGAAACAAAAATCTAGCTTTTTAATAAAAATTATTGATTTGGGTTGGCCGGAAACAGGGTAGAAGAGCTGCTGGGAACAGGGCATTCAGAAGGTGCTGGTAAACAGGGCAACCAGAGGGCGTTTCCAGCTGAAATTGAACTGGAAGAAAGAAGAACAATCATACAAGTAGGAGGAGAAGAGAAACCCAGAAATAAGAGGCATCCTGAGCGGAAGAAACACCCCTAAAGTCTGCCACTCAGCCAGCCAGGCTTTAATTCCTGAGTTAGTCTACATGAATTAGTCAAAGGTGTATGAACACTAATTCTAAGTATCAAGTAAGACAAAAAAAAAGCAAGAAATAAAAATATTAAACATCTTTCAGAAACTTTTCTAGACCCAACTCTCTCGTGCTTTCATTGATAGAACCAAGCGTGGCATCCCATAACAAGCGAATTGAAGCCCACATCTAAACTCTCGGATTGGATTTGCAAGTACGTTTTCAAGCGAACAAAGAATGAATCGCATGAAGCAGATGCTTATGAAGCTTTTAAATCAGGGTAACAAAAAGCTCTGATCCACAAAATCAGGATCGGTGGAAGAAGACAGACCTGAAAAGTCTCCCAATCATCTTGTTGTTGACAAGCCATCAAAGATGATAACTCTGTGGTAGCTATGCATCCTACTACCATGGAAAAGCTTTAGTTTTTTGGTGATGGCACTATGCTAATTAAGACAGACAAGAAGCCAGCCGAAAAAAGCTAGCTAGTTCTATTCAAACTAAGGGAGTGTTTATTTTTATGATTGAACCTGTTTTCTAAATTATTTTTTTCCAGAAAATGCATCAATTAATGTCAAAAACTAAAAAAAATATTTTCAATTGAAAACATCTTCCATCTCATTACCAAAAACACAAACGACAAGGTCTTTCTTGGAAGATGAGACAGGTGGATTGCCTAGCGGTAATCATCTACAGATGAGAAGTGTGAACATGCCTTTTAGGATAGAGAGTTCACCAGCAAGAAACATGTAGTGAAAGATACAGAATCCAAAAAGGCTGCTGAAAATTTTGTGTCCATGAAGTCTGATTCTACAAGCAAGAAAAAGCGTATTCCCATGCAAGAGGTAGTCCAGTCTGATCCATTGCATTTTTTTAGAGGAGCCCTCACCTCTTCCAGGCTTCTCAGTGCTACCAAAGAAGTGAACCCTTTAATTCCCGGGATTTTTAGGGGCAATACTGCTACAGTTTTTGCTTAAGGGGCTCCTGGCAGTGAAAAGACCTACACTATGCTGGGGACCAACTGGCTGCCAAGGCTAATGCCAATGGCCTTGTCCACTATCCTATCTAAATGTCAGAGAACAGGAAGGAAGACATCAAAGCTAAAGATGAGTTGTTGTGTAATACTCATACAAAAAAGCAAAGCCATGTCAGATCCTATCAAGGTGGATGGTTCAACAATAGTCGTTGGCTGCCGGAAGGGTAGATCCAATTTGAGTGTGTTGGTCGCGACAGATGAATGCCAAGAATTGCTAGAAAGGCTTTCAGTTCGCATGGAAACCAAAAGAAAAAAGAAAATGAAAACCTCTTTCAAGAAAAAAGTTCAACGTTGATGAATCTATACTTCTCAGAAGTCGACCATGGGGACAAGGATCGTCTTGAAGGAGTAGGGTTTGATGATAACTAAGGATTTCCAGGTGACAGCAAGTCCAATTTAAAGTTAGAAACAGAAGTTGACAGGATCAGAATTCCTGACTTGAGTTCTGAGTTCTAATTTGTTACAATTTTTATTATTTATTTTTTAGCAAGTAGAATAGGATATAAGACTACATAAATATTCAATCAAGAATTAAACAAGAAGAAAATATCAAGCACTTTCCAGAATTTCTTAAACCTTTCTCTTTTTGAGTTTTCATCAGACCCAGAGAACAAGCATACTTTATCCCACATCCTTGATGTTGATACTTTAAATCATAAGCTGGATCCTGAATCTGTGAAACTCTACACGACTCGGGCCATTACATGCTTTTGGGACATGGTGTTGAATCGACACATGTTAATGCCCGAACTAAGTCAATGCAACTTACCACTCGCAACATCAGTCTCCAGAAGTTCTCCAGAAGATCCCTATGATCCTCACCCGGATAATCCAAATTAGTGGACAGTATGCCAACAGGAGACTAGCATACGGATTAAACCATTATTACTTATCAGCACTGGCATCAATGGCAGAGAAGGTGAAGCAAAAATATTCCGAAAAGTTCATGCAGAACAGTGCCAAAGGTTGAAAGGTTATGGAGAGAATGTGCAAGCATCTTGAAGCTGAACCTAGGGGCTCTGTCATGTGATCTGGTCTCCTGGTTACGATTTCACTATCGTCAGCCCTTCAGGCTATGAAGCCTTTTAGACTAGAAAATACCAAGACCTTCTTAGAGTAGAAAATAATTACGGTGCTTCATGGATCCATGTGCAAATTTTGCAGTTAAATTAAGCCAGATCGGGTTTATCTATATCGTAATCATTATCTTTCATGTTAAAAACTTAGATATTAATACATTATTCATCATCGGATCTCGGGTATCCGTTATCCAAATATTATTTATTATATAATAAAAGATAAAACAGTAATATATATATATTGATGACAATGAACAGATGGTGCTGAACAAACGTAAGGAAAAGAAAAACAAGTTGTGTGGAAGATTATTTTATTCATTGCATAACTCTCTATTTAGTTTTTGTCTGACAGAAAAACAATCAAATCTGCTGATTACATAGCAGACTTCTAATACAAAACCAAGAGAATAAAAACAGAATTTTATTCCTAAAGAATTGGTCTTCAAGTAGAAATCTCCCCGCGGATCTTCTCCTTGCAACACTCGTGATGTTCTGCAGCTTTTAATATCAATATCAATGAGGTTGGATCTAATAGAATATGGATTCTCTCTTCCACCGTGGAGTTAATTTAGCTAAATTATGTCCAAAAGCTTCGAGTTCTTGTTCACTTCTGCAATCACGCTTTTGGTGGAAAAACAAAATGGCCGTAGCTTGTCTTTGAGATCATTTCAGTGCAAACCAGAGCATGCTATTCTTACTGAAGTATTAAACTCAATGCTTGAGCAACCTGCATCCTGCTGCTATAGAATCTTTCTCCTCCATTCCTGGGACCTGTGCAGAAGTTGGTCCACTTGATAACGAAGTAACATACAAATCTAGTAGGATAATGTTAATCTTTTCCAAATATTCTTCGTAAAATAATGGGATCCGCTCATTCAAAAATCCACCCCTCTTTTTCAAAGTGGTTAAACTTGGTATGTCCAGAAGGTTAGCTCAAGAAATTTAGAACACAGATTTTGATCTAATTCGAGTTTCTAATTAAATTAAATTAAATACTGACCTATAAAACCTAGTTAATCTAAACTAATTTTATCTTCAACAAGTACCAATTACTAACAAGACCCGTCGAGTATTGAATGAAACACAGCCCCCATTAAGAAATGCCGTCTTTATGGCTTGATAACCTTTCTCATATTGGCATATCATTGCCCATGAAGATAACCAACCTCCAAAGAAGATGATGTAATAAAATTTAGGTACAGCATCTGCAAATCTGAAATTAGATACCAGTAGCAGCCACACCATAAATGGGATTCAGGAACGCTAGTAATGCCACGAAAGCCATAATTAAAATTTACAAAGGTACACACGAGCGTCCATGGATGTTTTATGATACTGCTAGAGAGAAATGCCATATGAAACAGGATGACACATTACAAACTTGACCATGACAAAGTCCTTCAAACCAGAGCATAGATTAAGACTTAAAACATTGGGGCCAACATACAAACTCTCGGCAATCATAAGATATGGAGTTTTCATACTGCAGAGATGTCCTAAACTGCCTTGCTTCTCCCCATAGACGACAATTAAAAAAGGGCGCCTGATACGACACTCGGCCAACTCAGAAGCCCCAAAGATAAAATGTGCATCATATTTCAGAACATGAAACTTCATCCCATCAGATCTTCAGATTTTATCAAGCTTCTCTGCCTTGACAACAGGATTGGCTTTTGCTATTGCTTCACGGGCAGCAGTACGGTAATCAAATGGGCAGTCATGTTTGTCTGAGTAGCGATGAGATGCACAAAAGAGGTCACCACATCGACACTTAAACCCTGTTAAACCAACTCTTTTCTTGCAAGAGGTGCACCGGCTTGGCCCCTCCTTCGGCTTTGCCTCAACTCTCTCCCCTGAAACTGAAGCACAGGATGGCTGCACAGTGATGGTCTTAGGCTCCACTGCATTGATTTGGACATTAATGGTGTCAGCAATAACAGGTTCATTCACATTGCTGCTTGCCGATCCATTCACAATACTTCCAATTGATGATGCAGCAAGCTTAGTCTGCTCCTGTTTTAACAGCATATCCTTGTGGCACTTTGAACACATGTTCATAGTAGCTGCACTTCCAAAGAAGCCACAATTGTTAATGCACAAAATAGGACGTTCTGGAGGAGCTTGGCATCCTGTCTCGTCACGGTCCATTTTTTGCTTCTCCTGCATCGCACCAGAATATCAATATAAGCAAGAGAAGATGAATATTAAAAAAGGATTTCAATTTATCATAACAGTGGTTAAGAATGCATATTCAAGCACCAGGTAAATGCAAAAGAAAAGTTATCCATACAACAATGTGCCCAGTCAAATGTATTATAACCTCTCTTGCCAGAACAAAAGCTCTGACAGTAATTTCAAAAAAAAAAGTTGAGTACACCCAAAACAAAATTTCAAAAGAGTTCCAAAAAAAAAAGTGAACCTTTAAGCTTTTGATGGATATTAAGTAGCATCAGCTGAGCAATACCAAATAACATGCACATAGACAGGGGCAAATTTGACATTTCATAATTTGAATCATTCCTTCTCAGTATGCCTTTAGATTCCTTGAAAACAAGAGTTTCATGTATAACCACCCACCCCCTTCCAAAAAACCAGGATTCTTGAGAGCAAAAGACGAGGAACCATGTGACTTCTGTGAACCTTAGGCAGGTTTTAACTTGCACAGTTAGGTATATTAAGCTGCTTTAATGTAGTAATGAGGAAACACACAAGATTTATATGATGAGGCTTGGAAGACAATAGGAGAGGAGAAAGAAAGAATAAGGCAGCATAAGCAAGGAAAGGAAAAGTTGAGGACATAAGAAAGGATTGGAAAATTTGAGGATACAAGTAGGTATAGAAACATCAAGGGAACTAAGTCATTTAATATGATGGAAAAAGAATCAGGAAACAAGAAATTATGAAGCAAGTGCTAACCTTAGATGATCATTGTAATATCTACAAGGTCTCACAATTCATGTGGTATCGACATAGAGCTACATCTTTCAATTCAGAAAGATAGTCACACAGGGAGAGCTATATACTTCAATGTTCAAAGAGCTAGATAAAAAGAAGGGAACATTCCAGAGGATATTAAGACCTTACAAGCTGAGATACAAGTCAATTTTGGTTTATCTAGAATGAAGATCAGAACATCTTGTCATGGCAGACAAGATCATGTAATGGTGGAGAAGGCAGTTTAGCAAGGAGTTTACTGAAGACATCTTGTAATCTAACCAGCCCATGAGAGGAGACAAAAATGTTAGCTATACAAGTGGGATTTGGACAGCATATATAAAGATATTTCTAAAGAAGACCACAGGATGTGAAATACAATTAAAAGTTTGAGTATTTGGGGGAGGTGGAATTGTAATTGGTGTTGTTGAACAAACCATTCTAGAAGATACTAAAGAAGAACAAGATGCCTGATGATCAGAGTACCGTGTATAAGGATGGTGGAATTGAAGAAAGAGAAAAGGGATCTATGTTTCTATCCCAATTAAGAATGAATCTTATTGAGGTAAATCAAGCTCATAGATATAGCTTCATGGTGATTCTATGTTTAGCCTGATTTCACAAATCACAATCATTATAAGGAAGTAAACTCATTCTTTCATGTTTACCTCTATATGCACACAAAAAAATAATTTATTTTGTCTCACACTCATGCCTGAAAGTATCTTTCTAGAGATAGATTATACCAATCTTCTTCACATTCTTTCATGTTTACCTCTATATGCACACAAAACCAGTTTTGAGGTTTGAACTGAAGACAACTCTACCAACTGGAAATGAATCTCAAAACATTTCATTACATAAGTAGACATAGTAAAATTGAATAACAAAAACCATCAAAAGTCAACAACATACATATCACAAGCGACGAAACAGCAACAAAGACCTTAACATTCATGTTCTTTAAACAAATCCTCAACCACACCAATAGTATCAACCATAACTAAAAACAGAAAACCAGACCAAAATAGCAAAACTAGAAACCAAAAGCACAACCCCAGACCCCCTCCCCCCAATAACATCTCCTTGTTTTCCCTTTTGAACATTAAAGCCTGACAAAGTCCTTAAATTTTTTATCTTTTTCCTTCATCATGCCAAAACCAAACCAGAACCCATAAAAACACTCATGTCCATAATCCTACAATTGTAAAAAAAAATAAAAAATTCAAAAGGTACCAGCAACAAATATATGCATATACATGCTCATAAACACCTCACGTGCATGATGTATGCATATCAGGTATAGAGACTAACCTGGTTAAACAATTAATGGTTCCTTTTGAGCCGATCTTAGCTCAAAACTGCATAAAAAATCCCTGCTTTTATCAAATGAAACCAAACAAACAAATAAATAAATAAATAAAAAGGCAAGAAACCCATTAAAACACTAAAAACAGAGAAAAAAATCATAACCTTGTAAGAAATGGACCAGATCACCCAGAAGAGAGAGAGGGGGAGAGAGAGAGAGACTAGCCAGTCAGAGAGGAGGGGGAGAGAGACAGACAGAGAGTTTTTTGTTTGAGTTTTCTCTTCCTCTTTTGAGATTTTCTTTTTATTTTTATAATTTTGATGGTCTCCTACTCAATAATTTCTCTTTGATTTTTGAAAGGGTAAAACTATATTTCAGTCCCTAAAGAATCATATAATTATTTCACTTTGATTTATATAGTTTGAGATTGTTTTATTTTCAATCCCATATTATGAGTAATTACTATATTTTAAAGAAAGAAATCATATGAAGTAAAAATATATTGGAAATGGAAATAGAGAAAAAAAACAAAAGGAAACTAAGTTAATGACCTGTCTCATATTATATCTTAATAAATCTCTTTGGATTCCACACTAATTACAATAACTATATTTATCTCAACAAATATTTAATTTATATAACATTTGTATCAATTCATTCATGAAATATATTATAACTCTCACATTAAATGCTTTCAAAAATTCAGCATGGTCTTGAATTAAATAGCAAATAGCATTTAATTATGAAGAGATTTTTGAAGTTTTTGGAGTTTTTTTAAAAATAAATAATCATTTGAAATTAAAATAATATCAAAGACCCCATTAATTAAAAAAATATAATCTCATGTGGTGTGTAAAAATATATTTTTCTATTAAATTCCTTCACGATGAAAATTAGAATTGATACTAACTTATAAAATATTTAGATAAAAAAAATATTACATGTGTGTATATCTATCATATTAAATAATTTCTATTTTTTTCTGAATATTATAAAAGATATGAAAGTTATCTAATAAATAAATAAGAGATAAAGAAGGTTTGAAATAAGGAGACTTCAATAATTTTCTTTTTTAGCCATCCATGATGCCGGATTCGTAGAAACTTTCTAAAAAAGAAATATTATAAACTATATAGATTGACATGAAATAATTATAAATATATAAGGACTACAATGTAATTTACCCTTTAAAATACCAAAAACAAATAAATAAATAAAAAGATTTCTCTTTCTGCCAGCCAACCGAGCCATCTTTATTGATGGGGGTATACGTGTTGGCATTCTACTGGATGCGCGTGTACCTTTTTAGATTTCCTTTTTTCTCCTCATGATGCTTGCTAGTTAACGGCTTTTGCCATTTTAGAAACGAGACATGTTAACTCCACCTGCCTGTTGCTATACAGGGCAGGAATGTGCTGACGTGCCACCTTGGATGCTCAGACGACATGACATGCTTGAAAATGACATGTCGTTGCTGTTGTGTCACCTAATCCATCCATAATGTGACATTCCATATTCCCATGGCAAAAAATCACCAGCTTTGCCATTTTTTGAAGATACTTTTTATGCCATTACTGGACTCATATTCATATTGGGATTGGTGCATTAACTATAAAAAGATTTAATTAAAATTTAAAATAATTAATTGATACAGTTATTATCAATTTACTTATCCAAAATTAGGTTTCAAGATTTATGTATTTACTTTTATTGATTGATAATGTTTCCATATATGTGATATACTATAAATTAATACTATTAAACTTGGTTCAGTTTAAGAAGTTGATCTAGGATCTGGTTAACTCAAGACTTGGTTTCGGTTAGTTTTTAAATAATTAGATGGAAGTTGATTCAATCAAACTCGAGTGATTCACCAAGTGAACCCTCGATTTATTGACCAAATCAAAATTTAAGTTGATTTTTTTTTTTCAAAACAATATTAGTTTAACTTTAAAAAAATTAAGAAAATATTAAGAAAATTAAAACAATGAAATAACCTCAGTCAATCCACTCAACCTGTTATCCAGGTTATTTGTTAAGTCTGATTTAATAATTTTATCACGGAAAATTAGGTGAATGTTTATGCAATATTAATTGATAGTTTGTAATGGGCATGAAAGGGTGAATGGGTCAATAATAACATGTACGTAACCATAACAAGTTAGCTTTATATACTCATTGACCTTATGATTATTATTATTATTTTTTGAAAAAATAAATATTGCAAAACTTATTGAATTTTGACTAAATTAACTCTTTCATATGTCTAAGAGTGTGTTTGGCAGTGTGGTAGTGGTTGCTTTTCAAATAGTTTTTCGTGCTGAAATACATGCCAATGATTTTTTTTCATTTTTTAAAAATTATTTTTGACATCAGCACATCAAAACGATCCAAAAAGTACAAACCGCATTCAATTTTAGCAAAAAAAAAAATTTCAAAATTTGATGAAACACGGTTACAAACGCAATGACAAACAATCTCTAAATCATGCTCCTTTCACCATCTTAGATATGAATTTTTAATTATTAGAATGTGTTCTCGATGATTCTTTACTCTCAACCTTCCACAATTGGGTCGAAGACAATATTTTAAAGCTATCACTCTAATGGAAAAACTTTATCCATTTTTTTTTAATTTATGCTATTTTTTTAATGTTTAATTTCTTCTTTTTTTTGGGATAAATACTAAAAGCGGGAGGATAAACACAAGCAAAGTTGGACCAGCAACACTTTACCACAAGACCACACAAGTAAAGTTGATTTTCGAAGGCAAGAGATTTTTCCTACTTATGAGTGCCTTTTGTTGTTGGCTTCCAAAGCAGTGCACGGCGGCGGATGTTTGAGGCGCACGCGGGCCTCTTGTCACGGCCAAAATTATGCTTTATCAAAGAGTAAACTAGGCTGCTTCTTACCTCCATTGCCGACAATGTTTGGATTTACCATAGTTCTTTTATTTAATTATACAGAAAAAGCTTTTGATTAGTTAAATAATTTCTATTTCTTATACTAGATTTTATATATATATATATATAATTGTATTTTAAAATTTTGGTTTTGTAGAGGTTAAAATAATTTATTTCTTATTCATGAAAACTTGATTTTTTTTATTTTACATATAAAAATCTATCTAATAACAATTTTAACCAATACACATATTTTTTTAAAACCATGATTAAAATTATTTTAATCATAAAATCTAATTATTGGGGGCAATGGGTGTTAGGTGTGCGTGTGAGAGATCCTAAGGTATTTCCTTTCCCGTTGTCTTAATATATGGTTTTTCATGCTTCTTTTCCTTTCTTTTTCGCTAAATAGTTGTTAAATCTAGTATGACTAATGGAGTTTTTAATGGAAGTAGATCAAAGCTAAAACTTAATTTATCTGACTAAATTTTTAATGACTTTGGATAAATTAAGCTAGATTAACGTAAAAAAAAATTTAAAAAATAAAACAATGTTATTTTTTATAAAAAATAATAATTGACTAATTTTTTAAGTCAATCATGCACATGCTAGTTTCACCTCTATGATTTTCTATTAATGTCGTGCTCTCAATTCTTAGCCGCACATTTTTTATTATTATTATTAACATAGATGTCCGGGTCAGCTTACATGCATCTTTATTAATCCCACAAGCTTTAAAGTTAACAACCATGTAAGTCTCCAGTGGCCATCATATTAGCAACCACAGGGTTCGAACCTGAAACCACAGGGAAAGCAAACAACTTAGTCCCAAGTTCTTACCACTGAATTACCTACTAGATGATTACACATATTTTTATTATCATGAAAAATGGTTTTGCTTAATCATCTCATGTATATCAATGAAGTGTTGGTCTAGTGGTTAATGTATTGTTATATTCCTATAAGAATAAGAATACAAGTTCAATTCCTAAAAAATACATTTATTAAAATGGATAATCACGAACTCCAAATAAAACTAATCTAATCCTTTAAAAGGATACGAGAATACTCGAATAAGAACAAAAAAAAAATCTCGTATGTACAATTTGTTTTTTTTTCCCTTGACATTATTACCAAGCTGACGCTGTTGACATAGACAGTGAAAATGTTTTTTTCTATGAATTCTTTAGTTCTAGACACCACCCGATCTGTAAATAAATAAATAAAATTAGCAAAGATACAGTTAATAGTTTTTATCTTCCATGAAAATTGGAAAACACTTTCTTCCACCTAAAGCTTCTTTTTTTTAACTGAAAGTGAACCCTGACCATATATTTACAATGTAGTCAAATATAAATAAATCAGGAGAATAATTAAACCCTTTTCAGCAAACAAATAATATCACAAAAGGTTTCTTTTTAATCCCAGTTCAATGCTACTTGTTTTATTACTATTAAAATCTTAATTATGAAACTCATCCGTCAATTTTAAACTTAAATTAAACTAAATTTTATAAAAAATATAAAAATTTAACCTTCTATAATCCTATTTTTTAAATTTTTTTAAAAAAATTAATTATAAGTTGACCCGTGCTACTCCTGAACCAAACTTTATAACTATGGATACCGAATCAGGTTAATTGAAGAATGATTAAAATGAACTTACACTGATAGCATACACCAAGAAATTATTATAAAAACTCAAAATTCAAAGTCCATTTTTTTTATATATCAGCTGCTTGATTGACCATTCATTCATATCCTTCTTAATGGGAAGAATTCCTGGAGGTGTGGCGTGTGAATCCAAGCATGGGTACAAAAAGCTATGGCCCTACCACATGGATGAAGAATTAACAACATTGAATTGATGTCAAAATGCATGGGTACAAGAGAGGTTTTTCAGCCCATTAAAAGCTCCAAAACAGTGTAGATAATGCAGCCATGGAGGGAAGAAAAACAACAGCCAAGGCATCCTGTTGTAGCCCAGATAAGAAGAGAAAACTTGGACAAACCAACAAAATGCCCCCTAAATTTTGGATCAGTAACAATTTTATCCTCCAACAAATTTTTGTGTCCATCTTGATTCCTCAATTAGAACTTCCGGTAGAGTACTTATGATAACATTTCTTACAAAACAAATTTCATTTTTAAGAAAAAAAAGTATGATTTGAAAGGTATCCATTATCAAATGCGGAAGAAAAGGGATACTTAGAAAATATATTAAGATATAAAATTACATAAACTTGATTCGAGTTATGGATTAGACAGATTAACTCAAGTCAATCAAAACAACTTTATTTTAATTTTTTAAAGTTAAAATGATATTGTTTTTTAAAAAAATTATAAAAACAATCTAATTTTTTACTAGGTTTTCATCGCGTCGAATATTAACTCGTCAGGTCAACTAGATCAGGTATGAGTTAATTTTTCTTGAACACCTAACCTCAATCACGTGCGGATCAGTCAAGTCCCAAACTTGCCTGTTGGGCATAGCCAGATTGGACAAGCTAAGTTTAATAATTATGCATAAAAGTGATATAAAAATCTGTTGAGGCTATCTATGTACTCAGACACATTTTTAAGTTTGTCAAAAGATGTTTGATTTATAGAATAAACCTTTAGTTAAGAGGATAGTGACCCACCAACCACCCATGGCAGTAATGATATGCTGGGAGTCCCAAAATGCAAGTAAGGCTATGCTTTCTTTTCTATTTCAAAACTGTGGTTGGCATACCTGTCACGGTAGGAAACTAAACTTTTGCCTCAAATTTGGTCCTCCTTTTGAATTTAAAATTAACATTCAACGTGTTCAGTTTCTTTCCTTACACATTTTTCTTGAGCTCAGATGACAAGTCAGGATTCTGTTTAGAAGGGGTTTTTTTTTTAACTCTTTATGGGGTAATTCTTGAGCAGTTCTGTGTGGTGTAAATGCAGAATTTATAGCACACTGTCTTCATGGTTGTAGCATGATTCCTGTTTGTGATCTCTGAACCACACAGCTTATACCGTGACATTGTCCTCTGCAAACAGTTAATGTTTCTGTTGTGGTCTTGAATTCAGTTTAATGGTGCTTGTAGCCATTTAATGTTCTGGCTTGCTTGACATGTAGCAGTCAATGAGGTGCACAGGCTGGAGAGGCTAGTGGATGATATATAGCTTAAAGTTGTGTTACTTTGCTCAGCATTGAAGTTAGTCATGGAGACTAAGAACAAAGAAATGGTATCAAAGATGGATGATTATGGAGTTATAGAGCAAATTGGAAGAGGAATTTTTGGAGTTGCATTTCTTGTTCTTCATAAATTTGAGAATAAAAGGTATGGAGTTTCTCTGCCAAATCTTCCTTGCAGTTAAATTTCCTCAGGTATCATGTTTGTTTCTGTTCGCGCTTCAAAAAGAGGGGTCAGTAGAAGAGAACTCTCCCCTGCAAGTTCAGGAAAGGGGTAGCCTGATGGGCTCAATTTGAGTCCTGTCTTGCTCCACTAAGAAACAGAAATAAAAAGGAGAGAAGAAGAAGATACTTGGGAAGGATACAAGGGACTAAAATTGATCATTGTTTACTTAATATCATGCAGCTTTTCTGTGAAAACTGAAGAGCTGGATGTTACTGTGGATGCCTTGCGAGGGTTAGTTAATGCCAAACAAAGTTCTTAGCTCTGCCCTTCGAGAGATAATTGAAAGGATCAGTCACCTGTTTATTAAGTGTGATTAGGCCCACATATTTCATGTATTTCCTCCTGCTCTAATTGTTACAGAATAAATATGCTTTTGCCGTATAAAGCTGTTTTCAGAAATCTGACATGACATATGATCCAGCTTAGCCAAGTTATCTTGGAAGATTTACTGTCAGAAAATTATTGTTGGAAAAACTAATATGTGGATCAAAATCTATTTTCATGTGAAATGTCTCATGCAAATTCAATCATTAGTCTAAGCATGAACACATATTATCTAAACATGAATCAAAATCAATATTCACATACTGAATGTATCTGAATTGCAGCGTCCGATACTTTTCAGAGTATGGAGGAGTTTTTGGTTTTCCTTCTTGAATGCCAAATTCCTTAGAAAAGTTTACAAACACTTTTATCCTCTCTCTTGTTCTCAAGTTATCGAATTCTCGGAATCCTTTGAATTATGTAAATAGTATTTAGTTACTATCTCGAGAGAAAAAAAATAGTGGGGACAAAGAAATATAATTTATTTTATTTATCTATCTTTGTTCCTCCGATTAAATATATTTTTATCCCTTTTGTATATGTGTTTTCTATATTGGAACACTAACCAAATGTAACTCTAATGTTCAGTTTGTGTTGAAGATAACTTCCCTCCCCCCTTTTCCATTACATGAGATCATGATCCCTGTTGACCCGTCATGGGTGACATGGATCCATAATCCATTTCCTTCATTAACTATGTTTGGTTACAGTACACTGTTAAATGAAATCTACCTGTATTCTGTAGGTATGTATTGAAGAAGATTCGTTTGGCTAAACAAACAGAAAAATTCAAGCAAACAGCATATCAAGAGGTTACCATCAGCCTCCAGAAAACTGCTCAATTCACCATTTATTCAACTCTGCTATCTTTTCATGCATTGCACTGAGGAATATAACTTGGTTACTGATGGTATATGATGCAGATGAATTTGATATCGAAGCTGAATAATCCCTATATTGTGGAGTACAAAGATTCATGGGTGGAAAAGGTACCCCTTTAGCAATCTGCTATTGTTTACACTGGTTTTACCTCACAATTGAGGGGGAAACAGAAGAAGGAAAATTTATTAAGCAAATCATCTCTCCCAAGTACCAAAAATAGTATCATCACTCTCTGCCTATGTTTTACAGGAATCCTATGTATGCATCGTGACAAGTTACTGTGCGGGAGGAGACATGTAAGTTACTATAGTATAGAAATTTGAGTTCAATCTTGAATTGGCATGCAAGATCCTAGATATTTCAAAGTGCGTACTAAAACACACGTTGCCAATAGGGTTTTGCTAGGTGGGGTTGCGACTGCGTGGTTGCACAGATCCCCACCATCTGCGCACAGTGTGGACGACACAGATCCATGCAGTAGTAGCTACTGCCTTGCCATGCATGTTGATTTTTTATTCAATGCTTGAACCAGACTCAATTTTGTGAATTTCCTACTCATGGAAACCTATATCCTTACCTTCTATGCTTAACCTGATACTGTTGCTACAGGGCTCAGATGATAAAGAAAGCTAGAGGGACGTATCTTCCTGAAGAGGTAAAGAACATGTGGAATATCTACAAGAAACTAAAGTCCTTGGTGACAATTTTCTTTCTCATGTTAGTTCTGCATCTAATGCAAATTATTTTCCAAGTCTACTCCAGAAACTCTGCAAATGGCTGACACAGTTGTTGCTTGCTGTGGACTACCTCCACTCCAATCGTGTCCTTCACAGAGATTTAAAAGTATGTTTCAGTAGCAATTTTCATTTGAAAAAACTTGTTCATAACATCATTCTGATATGAATCCACTCTCCAATGCCAGTGCTCTAACATATTCCTTACGAAAGATGGCAACATCCAGCTAGGTCAGGATGCAAATACACAGAACTCTTTAACATTTTATTTGTTTCAATTGCACAGAAACTGTATTATCTCACAGTACATGTCCAGGTGACTTTGGACTTGCAAAATTGTTGAACAAGGAGGATCTTGCATCCACGGTAATGGTTCAATTATCGATCTGGTCCGATTGTGCCAAGCTCCTATGTATTGCTAGTTCTGCCATTGGTGGCATAACAAAGAGGATCATTTGTTTATCTGAACTTTCCTGCGAAATGCTGACAGTTGACTAATACAGCTTGTTATTTCTGTAGATTGTAGGCACTCCCAAATATATGTGTCCTGAACTTCTTGCAGACATACCTTATGGCTACAAATCGGACATTTGGTCTCTAGGTAATGAAAATCCTGCTGACACATTTGTTAAATTTTCCAACCTGGTAGCATAATCTCTTGAAATCACATTTTCTATGATTTTACAGGTTGCTGTATGTTTGAGATAGCTGCACATCAACCTGCATTTAGAGCTCATGTATGCGTCACATGACCTTGTTCGGACAAACATTAGACTTACTTTTTCTGATACATGGTCGATAACTTTTACTATGTTTATGCACAGGATATGGCTGGACTGATTAATAAGATAAATCGTTCTTCCATTTCTCCACTCCCAGCTGCTTATTCCTCCACATTGTAAGTCATACTCTCTGTAACCTCTTATGCATATGCACTATATCAAGGAAAATACAACTGAAGGGTTAGCTTCTTATCTGCAGAAAACAGTTAATCAAAACCATGCTGAGAAAGAGCCCAGAACATAGACCAACAGTGAGTCTGAGATGCCCTTGCTGCTTCTCTTCTCTTATTATGAAAGGTTATTCTCATTAATGTTTGCGTTGTCCTAATTAGGCTGCAGAGTTGTTGAGGCACCCCCATCTGCAGCCATATCTTGCTAAATGCCAAAATCTATCTCTCGTGTTCCTCCCTGTAAAGTCCGAATACAGCTTCCTGGATAAACCAAAAGGAACCCGGTTACCTAACAAGTCTAGTGTTCACAAGAATAACATAGGTTTGAAAGCAAGTCCATCAAAGGGGTGCAGATGTTTTAAGCAGGATGCTTTTGAACAAAAAGTAGCAGCCAGTGATTTGTACAACAGTGCAGAACAAACCGAAAGTGCCAACTCTGAAACCTCTTCAGCAAGTATTGCAAGGACTCACCCTGAAGACGAGAAGACAGAAATTGCTTCTAAGAAGTCACAAATAGTCCAAGAGAAGCTCTGTGGAGCTGGACAAGCTGGCATGGAATTCAAAAATGCTAGTCTTGGGATTTGCAAAAGAATGGAAAAGCTGTCTGAAGATTCAACAGGCTATGTTGGCCTTTCTGGTTACAAAAAGGCATCGGCATCCGCGATGGGTGACAAAACTGGACATGATATGGAATTGGAACCCAAATTCTGCAAACTCCCAGCAGTAACAGAAATGAAATCAACACCATCAAAACCGCCCTGCGGAAATGATGTTGGACAAAAGGAAATGAACAGAACCCCTAGTGACATCTCATTGATCAGTTCACTGACTTCCCTACATGGTGATGAAATAAAGATTGAATGGAATCCTCAGAGCCTGCAAAGGGCAGATGCTCTGGAATCACTGCTAGAGATTTGTGCAAATTTGCTAAGACAGGAAAGGTATGAGGAGCTATCAGGAGTACTAGGACCCTTCAGCGAAGAAGCTGTGTCATCAAGAGAAACAGCAATTTGGTTGACAAAGAGCCTCATGAAACTCGAAAAAAATGGCAATGGAGCAGCTTAGCAGCACGAGATTCTGAAGACTCAATTGGCTAATTTAACTTGATCTGACACGGAGAGTGTATACAGTAGATTGTCAATTGTCAAATTTCTGTCTTTTTTGTGGATGCTGACAATGCTCATTAAGGAGTTCTTCAAAAATGGGAATGGAGCAGCTTAGCAACATTTTGCTTGTTTCTTATAATCATGATGCGATCTTAACCCCTGACTTCATTTCAGCTCAAAATTATGGAAAAACCAAATTAAAAGACATGCTATACAGGCAAGATCCTTTTCATTAATGTTGAAGATTGAATCTACCACTGCTAAGGTATCTCGTATCAAAAGAAATCATGATTACCTGCAGAACAAGTTAGAATTTCGAATCATAAAAATGTCTTAAATTAGATATAGTTGTAGACATCAAGGGTGAGAAAATTAATTAAATTATCCAAAACATTTGTAAAAACTTGCACGAAATTAACTAAATTAAATGGTTTTTTGAATTTGTTGGATAATTCTAGTCATTTTTTTTTTAAAAAAACCAATTTTATCCGGTTTTGGTTTCATATTTTAGAAACAATTAAAAAAAAAAAAACTCGTTATAAACTAAAGACTCGTTAAATCTATAAAAAAAAAACTAACTAAAGACTCATTAATTGTATAATTTTAATAAATGTAAAAACAAACTATTCAGTTTAGTTCATTTATTCGGTTCAGTTCAAATCAAAATTAGAAAAAAAATATTCGGTTAGGAATTTTTTATCCAAACCAGACAATTTGAATCAAAGATTTTTTTGTCCAGACCAGACCATTTGAATCAATGCCCACCCCTAACAGATATTACACTTAGATTGCTTGGTTATGACATTGAGCTTGTTTATTATAATTAGATATTGATTAGAAACATAAAATAAAATGTCTTAAATCTCATGTCTCAAAATCTTTATCCCAATATAGCCTATCTTGCTCCCATTTCTTGTACCGAACTGATAGCAACAATGCGGATTTCCCTTAACTATGTACATCTGATAATCCAATGTCCATAACCACAAGCACATAAATCTGGAAAAACAAGCTATTCAATATTGCAAACCTAAAATAAACACCAACTCCTTCACTTGAAACCTGGAGTAAGTTAGCAGTTCTTCTTTGTCGTTTAAAATATAGCGCCTTCATCGGCATTTTCTGATCATGCATCACCGTGGGACATATGGTGTGTGGCCCCGTCACAGGGCGATGGTTGCTGGGGCTGGATTTGTACAGGTGAGGAGTGACTTCATCTGGTGTCTGTCTTTGCTATTTATATACGCTACTTAACTGCTTATTTGTACTTACCCTCATATAGTATGTCTTTGCTATTTATATTTCTTTCTTCTTAAAATATTTTGTACGTGTAATGGTTATAAGACCTATGATTATATGACCTGACCCAGAATCGATCCGGCTCGGGACCTGGAACACGGATTACAAGGCTAAAAAAAAGCTTGAAGCGATATCATTTTGGTTAGAAAAATGGATTTTTTTCACCAACTACACCCAGTTGAAACGTTGAAGTTCTGCCACTTGTAATGATACAATGACCATTCCTTGAATGATGTTTACCCATCACTCTGTTAGTGTACACGAGGAAAGAATAAAGAAAATCCAGAGAAAACTGCATACCAAACTTCCTCCACAACACACAAGGGGAGCATGAATTCCCTCACCTGAATATCTATCAATTTGGTTTCCAACTATCCACTGTTAACCTGATGCTCATGTACCATATGGTAGCATTTGGTTACTATATCAAAATAGAAGAGATGGACACAATGAGGATAGAGAGGACATGTCCCCTTGTCCTTACTGTTCTGAAAGAGTATAAATTCACTCCAAGAACTATCCTAGAAACAGATTTAATTTATGTCATTGTCTTCAAACCAAACATGTTTTTGTCCCTTCTATTTTCGGATACTAAACAAACACAACCTATAGATGACGAGCAAGTTGGCGAGAAAGAAAAGCAAATAAAGCCATGCTCATTAATCAAATAACACCATTTTTTCAAAATTCAAAGAAAACTACCTATGCACCACCTCTATACAAAGTCATGATCCACTAAATATCTGAACTTTCAAGCAATGCCCATCAATGAACAATCAATGATTTGTCTCCTTCGTAGACTCAGCCAGCCTAGTCTCAATAGCAGCCATAACCTCAATAGCTGCCATAACCTCATCATTAAGCATTATACTTCTCATCATTCTTTAGCCAAAGCTGACCAAAGAGTGATATTCCCCACTCGTGAACTTGCCAGCAATACCACCATTTATGTCATTGTTCTGAGCCTAGGTATAAAGAGCCAAATATACCAGTTTCAAATTGTGTTTCCTGGTATAAACCCAAATTAATGACTGATCTCAAAACCTGCTGATTAAACTATCTGAAATTCAGGTTTCTGGACAAAAACGGACATCATCATCTCTATGAGAAACTCAACAGCAACCACTGCAGTAATATGTTTCTAAACCAAATACAGCAAACCATATCTATGAATGTCCTGAACTTCCAGTGAGGCAGAAGCAACACTATAATGGCACGATTTAACTAAGATTTTTTTTTTATAAAATGACTTGCATAAACAATTTGGGAATGCAAAAAGGAAGCTTCAATAACAGTCATCGTAGTCGAGTTATTTGGTCATTGTTTGTATGATGAACTAAGAAACGTATTCATTTCCCCTAATTTTCAGCAGAAAAACTACGATTCCACTCTAAAATCAGGAGGGATTTCCATCCGAGATGGACTGGAATCATGGGCTCAACTTTTATCAGCCATACATGACACAGAAAAATCAAATATCGAAACATAGGGAAAAAAATCCATAACAGAAACATTAGCATAATTATTGAAAACCAATTCACACTCATCGATCCACAAGCACATTCATTCATTGATGGAGTTTATTCATTATTGCATTAAAGTGAAAGATTATTCATAAGTCAATATGCAATTACAAAAGTTGCCGCCTCAATTGATCAAATTCCCTCTCCCTCAAAATCCAATAACTATCTATCCTCTCACCTCAAAACAATGCATAGATAGATCCGAGAAATGTATTGATAGCTCCCAATTAAATCCCTCCCATTTCATATATATTCTTATCACTAAATATCAGATAACATCCGATCAAATACACTACATTACCAAAAACAAGTATAAATCATAGAATTGATCAAAAAATAAAAAAATTTGAATCATACCGATGATTTCACTTCTTCTTCTCAGCTCCACCTTCCCCAACTTCACCAGCCTCGATCAACTTCTTATTCCTCTCAATCGCGGCCGCAACTTCTTGAGGCATATACTTCTCATCATGCTTAGCCAAGACATCAAACGCCTTAAAATAACACTCTCCACTCCTCGCCTTCCCAGAAACATTCTTCAACCCAACTTCCTTCCTCACCTTATCATCCAATTCCTTCATAAACCCTTCAACAACAACAGAATGTCCTTCTCGAAACAAATCAGGCAAGGACCCTTCATACTTAACTAAAATATCTGTAATCAAATCAGTGACAACGAATTCCATTTCAGGACTTGTTAACGGATGAACTACGCTACCTTCAAGGACTAAACCACCTAATCGGAACTTGTTCTTTGATGGGTTGTTCTTGAATTTCTCAACCGCATCACTTGGTGTTATGTAAAAGACTAATTGATCTTGAAAGTTGTTAAGCACTATAACGATGAAACCTGCTATGCAGCTGAAGGTTAAGGCGTAGGTCCAGAGACGACGGTTTTGGAGTTGGCGGGCTCGAGCTCCGATGTCAACTGGTTTGGGGCGGGTGGGGCTGTGGCGGCGGGAGGCGGAGAAGAAGCGGAGAGTGGAGAGAGAATGTAGATCCGAGAGGGAGGTAAGGGTTATGGGTTTTGATTTGGTGGAGTTGTGGAAGAGAGCGGTGGCTGTTGTAGTGGTTGTGGTGGCGGGGATGCGGTGGAGGAAGTGGGAGCGGAGGCGGAGGATGGAGGAGAGGCGAGAGGACATTTTTTTGGAAGGGACTGGGTGTTTGTTTCTCGGGAAAGTGAGAGAGAAAGTGGGGAATTGGTTGCGTTTTCTATTGACTATTGAGTGGGGTTTTGAAGAGGGTTCATGGAAGGGAAAAATCAAATGACGCCAAGTCAACCACGTCGTCTTAATATTTAACCCTTGAGTTAATCATATTATAATTATTTTTATTTAAAAAACTGTTAAAGTTTTTTTTTATTATTAAATATAAAATATTCTTAGCATGAAATTTTGAATTTTTTTATTGTAATAATCACTAATTTTTCTTTTTGATCGAAATAATAATTATTAATTAATCCTAACAATTTATGTAATATAAATAAACATCCATAAAAATTCTACTTATAAGTTTGTGGAACCCGCGCATAATTTATATGATTGTGTTTAATTAAAAAAATAGCTATAAAAATATTTAATTAAAAAGATAACAATATTAAATAAATTTATATTTGTAATAGTTTTGAAATAAATTTACAATTTTTTAAAACAAGACATACATTTTTTTTAATTTCAAAACAATAATCAAAAGTTAGTACTTAATAATTATATAGTAAAATTGTTATAATAACTATATAGTAAAATAATATATCAAAATTACCTAGTAATATTTTCATAAATGAAAATATACCTTGGATAATTCCTCTTATTACATATTTCAAAGTCTAGAAACCACATCAAAAGGCACAAAACTCAAAAGCCCGACCCATAGGCTTAAGACAAAGTTGAAGGCGAACATGTCCGCATCTTGAAAAGGCTTGAGAAGGAAAATAAAAAATGACAAGGGTATACATGTAATTTCAATTTAACATTAATGGGACGACATTTTCTAATTTTAATTCAATTTTGTGTATCTTATAATGTCATTTATTTTGTTTCTTAATAAACGGTTTCGAATAAATATTTTGCAAGTCAAAAGTTAAATAATTATGCTCTTTTTTTTTTGACAACTTTTGTTGTATTTTATTAATTTTTTAAATCAAATTTTCTAATCATAATTATTAAAGTTCACTTAACTTAGCAGAAGTTAGCAGGTTGATTGATAAATCCATAACTCAAAATCTGATTTAGATCGAGTTTTAATCTGAATTAGTTTTGATATTGACCAAACTAAATTTGGTGATCTGGTGAGTTGATATTCGATCCAATTGATCTGACCAAGCTCAGTCCAAACATAATTAGATCAAAACAATAATTTTTTTAAAAAAATTAAAACATTATCGATTTAGATAAAAAAAAATGATAAATATAGATTTACTCAATAGCTCAGAGGTTGACTCTAACACAATAATTTATGGTACTATACTTCTTATCTTATTTAGAGGTTGTGTCGAAAATGTAATAATAGTTTTTTTTTAAAATGTTTTTTTACTCAAAGATGTATTAAAATATTTTTTTTATTTTTTTAAAATTATTTTTTATATCAGCACATTAAAATGATAAAAAAAATTAATTTAAAACAAATTTTTTATTCAAAATTTAAGGTAACGCGGTTTGAAACGCAACTCCAAACAGGTTTTAGATTTCATTTAAATCTCTAATATTTCTATTTTCATTTGAATACCTAGCTATTGCAAATTAAATTATATTAAATTGATATTAGATGCAACCAAACATTAGGCTAATATATTATATTGCCCTCCAAACCTTGGCCTTGCTCACAATAATGTTTAGAATAATGTCTGGATTGCTTTTCAAAGTTTGAGACATGATATAAAGTGCAAACTGCTAATTATTTATCAGATTTCAATTTTTTTAGAATGTGGTCTGAAATTCTTGAATCATATATGAAAACTAAATATTTCTTAAATTAAATTTTAAATAAATAATTTACATTTGAATAATGTATAATTGTATATATGATAAATAAATATTTTTATCCAACTCCTCTTAATTTAAGTAATAGATTGAAAATAAATTTATTTACTATCAAAATATATAAAAAAATGTTTCCTAGTTGTTACCCATCCTTCCAAAAACTTTTGAAATAGAATAGTTATAAAACTAGACATGTGACAAGTTATGAGTTATAGATTACAAGAATAAATTTGGGTTAATTTTAATTTTTTTTTAAAATATCAAAACAATATTGTTTCGGGATTTAAAAAAAAACATAAACATTAACGAATTAAGTATTGTATTTTGACTCGGTTAGACCCGAGTCAATAACCATGTTAACCTGAGTTTTTAATTAGATCAATTAAGTTTTTTTCTTCATTTTATTTTTGACCTACATCAATTCAAGCCCTGGATCAATCAATTCTAGATAAACTTGTTAGCCCGTTCAGGTTTGTAATTATGTTAAAGAGTATTTACTATTATGTATTAGTAACATTTAATTTAATTAATATTTAATTCTATTTGTATTTTAAAATGTGGTAATAAGTTAGTTGAAGTGAATGCTTATGAGTTTGTTAAAAATTATTTTTTATTTAAAAATATATTAAAATAATATTTTTTAAATTTATTTTAAAATCCATACATTATAACAATTTAAAAATATTGTAAAAAATAATTTTAAAGCTTAAAAAAAATTAAAAGTCTTAAAAAACAAAGTTTTACCGCATGACAAACAGATAGACGGTTGAGTAAGGAAACAGTACTTCCTTGAACATTTCATGTTCCTTTCTCTCAAACCATCCCTTTCTTTCTCCTCTTTATATTCTTTTCCTCTAAGCACAATCATTCCTTCAGTGGAGTGGTTATATAAACTAGCTCTAAACAGTACTTGGGTCATTGTCATATACAGAAAAGAAGCATTTCTTTCAATGGATTCTCAGGTCATGGTAGCTTTGGCTCTGTCTCTTGTGGGTGGATTAAGCACTTCTATAGGTAAGTTATATATAAAGCTCGCAACTTTTTATGTTTTTCTATGATGGGTTGGTTTCAAAATTCTTATTTTATTTGAAAATTTTAAGATACCATGACTAAGGATTTTTCTTTTTGTGCTGATATGGTTGCGTACGTAGTCTTTTTTAGGTTCTTGATGTTTTCACGTTGTGGACTTTGTTTTACTATCATTTGTTTTTTTTAATGGAAATATGATGTGGGGTTTAGTTGGTTCATGGTTTTTCATGCATTTTTACTATAATGTGGAAGACTCTGTTGTGTTAGTTGGTTTAAATTGCAGTTTTTGTTATATTATAGTCGGATTAAATTTGGTCCTGATTGTTCTTGCTTGTGGACTGGTTTCTTGAATCTGAATTGTAACAAGAAGAAGATTAAAATTTAGGGATGTTAATTTAGAAGTTGATTGAGAGTTTCTGGCTATGTATAATGAAGACTAGTGATTGAACTGATAAATGGAGGAATCCTTTTTTCGGTAAGATGATTGTTGAGGAAAAGACAACGAATTTTTTTTTTTAATTTCAAGGAAAAGAAGTAAATCAATTAGCCTTAATTCTTAACAATTTCTGTTGAAGATTAGAAAGTTGCCTAATTTACTTGGTCTAGTGTTAGAAGCTCATGTGAAGAGGCCTATAAAATTTACTTGCCTAAAGTTGCCTGGAATCCATAATTTTCCAAACACAAAAGGCCCTATAAAATTTATCAAATCCTCAGCACCCACTACACCTCCTACGTCCTAGCACTCATATTTTTATATATTGTAAACGTTTTGGTCTGAGTGAGAGCATCTCCACGGACACTTTCATGATTATTGTGCTTGGCGTCTCTGTTTTGGGTGGTTCGAGTACTTCACTAGGTTAGCAACGAAAGACTTGTCTACATGAATATGGCATGAAAATCAAATATTACCATTGACTAATTGTTTTACTCTTCTAGTTTTGATGTCCTGTTTACTTACTGAGGTGTTTTTTTGATGCTCACTGACTTTGTGTATGGACACCAGTTTTTCTTGTTTACTATGCTTAACACATTTAACCTATCTATAACTCTTGGACTATGAAACAGGTGCACTCTTTGTAATTCTTTGTCAGACTCCCAATTTGAAGATGCTTGGGTTATTACAGGTGGTTTTCAGAAGTTGAAGTCTCCATATGCAAAAAGCTGTTTTGTTTTTGCCCTTCTTTATTGCTTCTTCTTCTCACAAGAAAAGAACGCCACCTTTTAGTGTTTTATCTACCTATGAAAGGATAGTGGCTAATTAATTTCCTGTGTCTGCTTAATTCTGGTATTACTACATGCTTATGAGAGAATGCTGCGGCATGGAGTTACCATGAATGATCCTAATGTTGTATTAAACTCCAGGGGAAAGTGTTTGCATTAACACTTTCTAAGTTTCTCTATGCAGGGTTTTGCTGCAGGCCTGATGCTGTGCATATCATTCCTTGATCTTGCTCATAATGCTATCAATTCAATTGGATTCTTAAAAGGCAACCTCTGGGTTAGCTATATCTTTCCTTTTCTTCATCAAATTCAAATTTTATTGCTTACTACACATTATTTATTCATTTATACCTGTCATTTTTTTTCCTTGACGGTACAGTTTTTTGGAGGTGTTGTATTCTTTGGTATCATCGCCAATTTTATCCCAGAGCCAACACTTACCTCAAGCTTAGATGTTAAAAGTAAAAAGGTTCTGGATGATACATTTTCCTAATACTTAATTGTTTTGTCACTTCAACAATGGCTGCTTTTCTATGCAGCTAGAATATTAGAAGGTAATGTGACAGTTTGGAACTTTGTTTGGTGACAGAAAAATGGTGACCAAGGGGGAAAGGACATTTTGAAAAAGCATCGTCGCCAAGTTTTGTTCAGTGGAATTATCACTGCAATAGGTATGACTGACCTTCTCTGGTCCTATTCTATCACTCTCTAACTTCAATTTTGCTTGCTTGTGCTCCTTTTTTTTCTTCTTCTCTTTTTTTAACTAAACTGGTAAAGATATCAGGGCCCCAAGAGTTGGAAACAGTAAATTTAGTACCTTTTAGTTGGAAAAGTTCATAAACTAGTCTGTTCAGATTGAATCTTGTCTTTCATGGACTGCAGGAATAAGCTTGCATAACTTCCCAGAGGGAATGGCAGTGTTCCTTGGATCAATGAAGGTAGCATTAGCCTTATTTATATTTCCTCTATAGTGTTGGTATTCTGTTCTGCTAAAATATATATGCATACACAGATTAAAGTCTAGTACTTGTGTCACTCTTAAAATACACCTGTCTTGAATGAAACTCACCCATCAAAGCTTCATCCTGAAAACAGAAACACGAAGGGTTTTTCTTAAAGTCTTAATATATGATTGTTTAACAAATTGGAGCTTGTTCAATTCAGCACCATGTTTACTGTTTAATTTCTTGAAGAAAAAGACTTGTTTCTTTAATGATATTTTTACCTTCTTTAGTATCATGGGTTGCATTTGCATGCCATTTTACTTGTGCTTCCTGTGCTAAGAAGATTGTTTATTTGACTTTGGTATGATGAAGACGAGAAAAGCGAACCATTCAGTCGCACTATTACTCAATGGCACCAAAACAAGGAGTTTAGTTCCATTTTTTAGAATCTTTTTATGAAAAAATTATAGTCCACATCTGAAAGAATCAAATTTGTTGCTTCTCAGTATACTATTATGAATTGCCGAATCACAATAACCAAGGATCTTTGGTTAAGATGTCGTAGTCTTTTTTCATACAATGTTGCCTTCAGTCACAACCCACTTCAATACTTGTTGATTCCTGGATGCAACCAATTTGGTACCACATGGTTTTAGAAATTAATCTTAGTATGCATGTTATTTCCATTAAATACAATTGTCAACTGGAAGCTAACAATGATTGTTTTAATCTCGGGTCTTGAGATCCGGAAGCTATTTTCTTATTCTTTGGTAAGTCAATTCTGTAATCTTCTTTTATAATTCTATTTTAGGGCCTCCGTGTTGGTATTAATTTGGCTCTGGCAATTGCTTTGCACAACATTCCAGAGGTATGCTTACATATGCTATCAGTTCTTCAAAGAGGTTGCTTTCTTCCTGAATGAGAGTTGGTTCCTTTGAACTTTGAACATTTTAAGTGCCAATTATTTATGGATTTTAATACAAAAAAATTGAGAGGATGTGTTCTGCTGCCAGCATTAATGGGAATTAATTGTGTTTTTCTTGCCTATAGACATAATATGCAATTTATCTTATGATAAGATCTGTCTAGGCACAGTGGATATATTTGGTTTTCATTTTGAAAGTTCCATAATGTCGTGCTTGAGAAGGATATTTTCTGCAGTTGGACTGTTGTGCCAATTAATATCCAAAACCTTGTTTATCACATTTTCCTGTATTTTGTTAATGCTTTTTCCCATCTACAAATATAAAATATGATATTGTGGTTGGTCAACAAGGCTTTGTTACCATGTTAAAAAATCAGTTGAACCTAAAAGCTTAAGTTGTTGAAGATATAATTCATATTATACTCCGACAATCCTAACTTCTTTATGTTCATTTCTACAGGGTGTTGCTGTTGCACTACCTATTTATTTGTCCTAACTTTTTCATGTCTATTTCCACAGGGTGTTGCTGTTGCACTTCCTATTTATTTTGCAACACAGAGGTAAAAATTTCCCTAGGCACTGCTCTATTCAGCTTTCTAAAGCTTCAGTAAAAACCCCTTTAGAAAGAAATGGTCCGAAGCATGTTTTCTGTGGAAGTAGCCTGAAATGGTACTTTATTGGAAATAAGAATCAACAAATAGGGAGGCGATTACTGGTGATAGTGGTGGAGATAATTGCCCTGTTGACAGTCTAGAATCTAGAGATAGAACTGTAGAGTGGCAGAGTAATGAATATAGAGGTCAGGAAGCTGTGCTGGAGTTTGATAAAAAAAATTTGGATATCCCAGGCACTGCTGAAGATGGTCAAGGTAGCAATTTTATTCTTCTACGTTATGTCCTTGTGTTGTAGCAAAATTTTAAAGGGAGTCAGAAGTGCTGCTTTTTTTATTGGGGTAGCATTAGTGCCTACCATAGTAGCCTGATCTATTCACTAACACTCTTGTTTGGCCTCCACGATCTTTCAATTCCTGAAGAAAGCAAGGATCTCAAATAAAGGAAAACAAAAAGGAAACCATAACCTGATTTTTGCACATATCATTTAATAGTATGATATAGTGCAGATACACTCAACAATTTTTGGCTCCAGACTACTGGCTCCTGCCTAAGGGGTCGGAGTGGCTAGATATACAATAGCTACCCTTATTTATGTGACCACAGTGTTCTTCTGATACCTTTGGCTATATTGTTTTTGCTGCTATGTCAACAGAGTAGAATTTATTGTATTATACCCATAATATAAATTAACTAGTTAGTTTCTGTCCACATTTCAGCAAGTGGCAGGCATTCAAATTAGCTACACTTTCTGGTTTGGCTGAGCCACTTGGTGTGGTGCTTGTTGGTATGTCAACTTCTTTTTATTGCTTATGTTGCTAAAGCATGGGAAGTCATTTAATTTCGACTAATAAGAATGTCCTTTTCCTTGACTTTAGCTTATCTATTCCCAAGCAGCTTGAGTCCTGAAATTCTTGAGGGTTTGCTGGGATCAGGTATGCAGTACCATTTATTTCTCAGTTTCTCCAGATGTTTGGAGAAAATCAATGTGCTCTTTCAATCTCACTATAAATTTTTGTTGCATTTGCAGTTGGTGGAGTGATGGCTTTCCTCACCTTGCATGAAATGCTGCCACTGGCATTTGATTATGCTGGTCAGAAACAAGCTGTTAAGGCCGTATTCTTTGGTATGGCTTTCATGTCTGCAAGGTAATAGAACTCAAACTATACATGATTCTGTTTCAAGATCTGAATTATTATTTTTTTGTTAAATTATTTTTCTCACATGTATTGCTGCTGGTCTTCAGCCTGTATTTTCTTGAAATCAGCCTACCTGATGAGATGAGCTTGTAGCTATGGATCAGCCAAATCAACCTACATAACAATTTGTACATTCCCAAACTAGAGCACTAGGCCATCTTGCATGGTGCCCGCTAAATCTCGCCTTGACATCCTATAATTCGACCTCATCAGCAGGTCAAACAGGCAGCATTATACTTACAGGAGATTACAGCAGTTTCCATCCTTAATCAATAACTCAAAATTGTACTAATCCTTAATCAATAACTCAAAATTATACTAACCTTCTTACTTTAGTTAATGTGAAAATGTAAGTGGGCAAGAAGAGTTGACAAGTGGGGAAATTATGGATTGCATAATCTTCAATGAAGTTCATTTCATTATCTCAGTGTTGCTACTCAGTGAGCTTCTATGTATTGATGCTTGCATGGAAAATAAGGGGTTTCTCGGCTGATTACATGCTGTAATTCTACAAATTGATCTAAAGGGAGAACCTTTTTTTTTTTTATCACAAACTGATATCAGCCCTTCTTTTTCCCAACATTTTCTAAGAAAATCTAGAACATACTTATTAAACCTAGTTGGACGAGTAAATCATATAACATTTTGTAATTTAATTAAAACTCAAGTTGATCCTTTTTCTTTCAAAACTTATTTTATTTTAAAAAAATTAGAATGATATAATTTTGATTAACACGAATCAACTTAGTTTAGCTTGTTTCATTCATGATTTAGACTCATCTTGGAACACAGCGGCATAAATAATGGGAAAACAAGAACAAGAAAAGAAAAAGGAAGCAACCATGGATTTGGTGGGCATGGTCCCTAGTATTTGAGAAGAAGATTATGGTTTCTAGGAAATGTAAATCTTCAAACAAGCAATCATACAAACAAAGATCTCATCAAGAGATTCATGGGATTAGAGCTGTCTATTCTTGTCTCTCATTACAAGAGAAAAAGGTTGGCTTTTGACTGAATTGGCAAATTGAAAGAGGGGGGAATAGTACAAGGGCAGATAAAGAGACACGCACTTTACAGAAAAAGAGAGAAAAAGTGTATCATCAACTAAAGGAGAAACAAAAGAAAAGATCAAGTTTCATTTATGGGGAAGAGGAACAGCATATCTAATAGAAATTTTGATTGAATGTATTCACTAAAAAGTATACCATAAACTATATCATCCAGAAAAAGTAGTCAGCATAAGGATTCAGATTCATGATTTAGTGTCAATAATGATGAAACTGAACAAATGGACCCTTCGTTGTTGCATGGTAAAGCAGGATCCCAGGCTCATCCCAGTGGCTCCCATCTCAACTCAAATTATTTGAAAAATGTAGTGGTATATTGCCATGGCCATTTCTACTTGTTTAATTGAGATTAATCTTGAGTTGGGGATACATGCAAATGACTTCAAAGCTTGTGGAAAGCAAATAAGCTTACGGAACTTCGAAAGACTTTATACCACCTTTTTTTTAATCAAGGAGACTTTGATACAATATGTTAAATAATCACTTAATCTTAAAAACAATTGAATCTTAAAAGTAAAAGTATCATTGAAACAGTTTCCTTTCATCAGGAGTAAGTTTCTTTTTACTCAAGTTTTAAGCAAAATTTGTGTTTTAAATGATAATATACATCATTATAAACCTGATCTATTACCTGCTTCGATGCCTGGATCGTGGGTTGATGGGTTAACTTAGATTAATTTAAAGTGATATCATTTTGATTTTATTTAAAAAGTTGAAATGATTTTGCTTTGAAAAAATTAAAAATCAACTTGGGTTTATATATTTGTTTTGTGATGCACTCCTGCGTTGCTGGTTACGGGCCCAGGATTCAAGTCGTGATAGTGGGAGCTGAATCTTTCAAATATTCCTCAAAACCAATAAAATAATTTATAATTCAAAATACTTATTACATTAAATGAAATTCAATCTTTGAACAAAAACCTAAAATTTATTGAAAAGAATATAATAGTGGCGTGTCTAAAACATTGAATTATAAAAAATAACAAAAGCCTCGTAGAAGCAAGGAAAATATATCAACAAACAAAGTAGCAGGAACTCTTAATCAAATGTCAATATACTAACGAAAGTTAAGAATCTCAAATAATATTAAAATGAAATGGTGAGTTCAATTAACTCAGGAAGGGAATAACATTTAATATATATTTTAACTATTTATAAGTATAAGGATTGAAACAAATATATATATATATATATAGACACACACACACACATTAAGTATAATAACATATGGTAATGAAATACGTGTCAGAGATAAGATGAAATCATTGGCTCAGATAATAGACAAAACCCTAAGGTTTCGATAACAATTGAGGTTTGTGGCCCTAATTATTATGGGAGGATTAATCGCCATAAGCTGGTGCCTCTCTTACCAACTAGGTATACATAATACTATGTGCACATAAACTAGATATTCTTTGTTAGCATGAAGTTACTGATGAATATACCAACATCAAGATATAATAGATATTTGTATAATTATCAATGCAAACGAATGTCATATCGAATATAATTTAATTCAACAGATTGCGAATGTGATTTCAAGAATAGATGAATATTCGGAAAATAAAGCAATAACATATATAGTTATTCAAGAAATAATCAATTATACTCATCATCTAATTAGCACACATAAACCATTTATAATACATGCATATTAAAAACGACCTCACTCACTAAAAAAAGAGAGGAAAAGATAAATATAAGCAGAACCAAAGACCATTAGGAATTGCTAGTAGGAATCTATGACGAATACTGAAAAACACTAAAAAATGACTTGAAAAAAATAACATAAGAGATTGAAACTCTAAACTTAGAAACCAAAACATAATTATAAAACCGAATTGACTCACCCGATCGATCTCGAACATACCTCAAACTGATCTAACCTAACAAACTCGATTAACCCTACTACTGGGTCAACTAGTCAACTAAAATGATCAACCAATCGACCACCACCACAAGCCAATCGATTGGGAAGTTTAGACCAACCAATCTACCAGAAACATCAAGCCAATATCAAGCAATTCAATCGATTGTTCGAGATTTCTAAAATTCTGATCTACTAGTTTTTAAATTTACAAATCTTAAAAACGATCGATCTGTTCTTCAAGACCCATAATGCCGTTCATCTAATCAGTTTGTTTTAAGCCAACCAACACCTTAAAATATCAATTAAATCTCTTAAATCATTCAATCATCAAATCATAATAAAAACTCTAAACTTTTCTTTAATCCTTTAATCATCAATTTCCTAATAAAAAACAATAAAAGAAAGAATCACTTACTTGTTTCTTCAACCCTTTTTGAAACCCAAAAACTTAGAGAAGAAAAACAAATTATTTGGTAACTTTCTTTTTAAATACAAAGGTTAGTTTGGGCTAGGGTTTGATGGGCAAGAATATGGGTCTTGGGTCTTACACCTACCTAATATGTGTTTGTTTTTGTGGTTCAACTTGCTTTTCACCTTAAAAAAAATATCAAATTGATGTTTTTTTTAGAAGTCTTTAGATGAGTTGATGTCAAAAATAAAAAAAAATCTAAAAAAATTATTTTAATGTATTTTTAATTAAAAAATATTTTTGCAAAAATACCCTACACCATGTTATCAAACACATACCCAATTCGATATAAAACCTAACTTGGAGCAACTCCTAGGTCAACAAGGAGCTCAACAAGTTAATCTTCTATATTAGGTTGAATATAATAACACTGCTAATACCAATACGAATACGAGGAAGAAGGAACACACTTGCTTTACCAATCATTCCAAGAGTATTCAAGCTAGAAATCTAAATTATTAGTAGAAACTTCTAAAACTAATTTTATAATCTTGTATTATATTCTATGCAAGTGATGTCATTGCGAGTTCACATATATTGGTTTTAAGATAAAGTGAATCATTAATCAATTTTAATGAATCCAAATCAAGAAACTACATCACGATCCAATCCAAAAAAGTAACAAATTTTGCTAGGCATTTACTCTCAAATTACTTGGCAACAATCAAGATGTCAGGGCAGGCATTTCACTCCTGCAACCTAATAAAGCACTTCAAGAATTTTCCTGTCTTGTTTCTAACTGAAAAAAAAAGGAAGATGTAATTCTCTCACACTTAGGGTTCATAAAAATGGTGAAACAAACTTCTCTTTCAAGCTTTTTTCTAGATTCTCCAACACTGAGACCCAGTTGGAGAATCTCCATAAACATCAAAGGAAACACAACGATTGCTAAAGGACATTGCTAAAGGCAAGCATATGGCATGTGTGATCATGACATTGATAGAGAAGAGAGAGAGAGAGTCAGTCCAAAAGAAGGGTTTTTTTTTTAAAAAAAATACTATATTAGTTTCATGTTCTTTGACTATGCTTTTTTTTTTCCCTCTCATAATATATTTTTTTCCAAGAAAGAAACTTATTCTTCTCTAAATCTGGTATTAGATATAAATGAATTTGAATCACATAGTTTCTAAAAGGATAAAAAAAAGCACAGTCAAATCTTGAAAGGTTTAGCTAGTAAGCTTGGATTGTGTTCTTTATTTCCCAATTTGTTTGATTTCCTCGAATGAAAACTGTTTTTTATTTTCTTTGTTGTATATTTACTGGTTTTTCACCCATTAGATGACCGGCATAATAAAAATTCTCATCTTTCATTAAAAAAAGTTTAGCAAGCTATATAACTTTAATAACATTTGTCTAAATTTTAGCATCAATTATGGTGTGTGTGTGTATATCATTTGTTTCACATACCATTACATTTTAATTACATCTGAAACAATTTTTTTAGATCTAATTAATATCGATAAAGTTCTATCATAATTGTTGTTAAAATTGCTATAATTATATTTAAAGTAATAAATAAATTTTGTTTGAAATGTCATTATAACATGTATGTATTTATAATGATATTTTACTCATAATATTGGTATATATAGAACATAATATATATATCATCAGATTAATATAAAAAAAAACTCACTTGAAATTCAATTACTATATATAGTGGGATCGACATTTATTATTTTCTTTACATACATACACACACATATTAAACTCAACATATCCCACATGCATGAATTAGTTTTGTAAACTTTTTTTAATAACCAACTATCATATGATTGACAATTGAGTATTCCTATACAAAAATGTTACTCAATCGGGTCCCATGTCCATAAAAAAAAGTATCCAATTAACCATATTATTAAAATTCAAAACAAAACTGATGTCTATGAAAAAAAAAAACATTCATTACGATTTTAAAGTTAAAAATAATAATAAGTGAAGGGTACTAGTGTCTAATAAATGTGGTACTCAATTGAAATTTATTTGTTAGATGAGAAGCATCTTTTACCTTTTTAATGTCGGCCTTGATTGAAATTCGCACCCTGCAAGAATTACACAATTATTGATTCTTTTTTAGTATTTTATTAAAAAATAAAAGAAAAAAATACTTATTCGTACACCTATAGAATATTTTATCCATGAGATTACTCTATAATTATTGGAAATTAAATACCCGTAAAAATTAAAGAAAGTATAAAAAACTATGCTTAAAATCATAGTTCTACTCTTATTTTTTCTTATAAAAAATATTCTCAAACCAATTTATACATTAATTGAAAACTTTTTTCTAAGAATCATACGAATTCATTCATCATATTTATCTAGCGCAATATAAAATAAGATTTTCTTAACATTGATTTCAAAATTTAAATTTAGAAAACTAAGAAAGAAAACACGCCTCTTTGACATTAAACCAACATTTGAAGTTTAGTTCTCCTCTTATTAATTATACATGAAAGAAGTAAAATCAATACTATGTCTTGACAAACTTTTATATTTCTTCCCGTGAGATCATGATTTCTTTGAAGTAAAATTTTAGCCATTTTCATCATTAAGAAGTTAGGTAAAAAAATAATAATCATGAGGATAGTAACTCAACTGGTTAGGTTCTGAGTTTATTCCTAAAAAATCACTAGTTCGAGTCTCACAAACCTCAAGGTCATTAAAAACTTACATGGTTGTTAACTTCAGCACCCGTGAGATTAGTCAAGCTGCGTGCATATTAACCCGGATACCCACATTAATCTATAAAAAAAAGTTAGGTCAAAAACCTTTGTATAACCACACATAGCCTTACTCATGTGAATTATTTGAGAACATTTTTGTTCAAGATTTTTTCAATTAGGTCCTGTTGTAATATATCTTCACTCTCATCTCTTTGGTACGTCCTTGCACATCAAACTCCTTTTCCTTTCAATCATAGAAATACTTTTACCAAAGCCAGCCTTTAGCTTTAATCTCTACCATCACTCCATGCCACGCAAAAGGACTTTGGTTGGTGAAATAGTACAAAATATTGGACCGGTATGCATAATTAACTCGTAGGAGAAGTTTTGAAGGGAATAATTACTTCCCACTAGAGCGGGCTCACAGGGGAATGAAAGTTTCGGGGAGAATTATAAATGAGATATTTAAAAATATTTAAGAAATTTTTTTATATGTGTTAGACAAGTACTGTGATTCTAATTAGTTTTTATTTTGTATTTGGAGTGTTTTTTTTATTAAGTATAGTTGCAATCTTTATTTTATAAAATATAATAATAAATATATTTTACTTATTTTCAAGGCTTTTTGATAAGTGAAGGTCTTAGGTTGTTGTCCAAGTAGCCCTTAACTCTGGCCAGCTCTACTTCCTCTACCACCAATTGTGATAGGATTGTCTTCAAATTTTCCCTTCAACCATCCTATTTTGGTAAGAGATCATTTTTCCATAGATAGACTAATTTCTTACATTATACAAAATCCTATCCACTTCACGTGATCATAACTAGCCTTATCTAGCCAAAATCATGAGTTTTACAAAAGTTATTAAACTACTCCCGATTTAGTCAAAGATCCGAATCATGGATAGAGTGAGTTAATGTTTGTTTGTTATTGCATCTTCAACTGTGTTTGAATATGTTTTAAAAATGCATTTAACTTGAAATAACATCAAATTAAATTTTTTAATGTTTTTTGATGATTTTGATGTGTTGATGATAATCTAAAAATTTTTATCTTAATGTGTTTTTAAATAAAATATATTTTTGAAAAGGATTTGGCACCTCAATACCAAAAACACACTTAATCTAGGTCAATTAAAATAAAATTGTTTCATCTTTATATATAAAATGTGATATACTGACTTTTAACCTAATTAATTAGGTTGAGAATGGTTCTCTCAAGTCGTTTGGATTTGACTAGATTAATTTTCATTTAATATTTTATAAAACTCATTTCAAGTTAAGTTTTGGATTAACCCACTAAACGTACTAGACTGAATTTAATAATACAAAATTTAACTTTTACCTCAACTCACTACATAAATTACCTATAAATAAATCCCAGAAAGGATAATTGCCTCTTATTGCATATATTGGTTGGAGAAGATCACGAGGCCAGAATAAATTTAATAAATTGATGATATTTACTTTTACCTCGACTCACTGCAGAAATTACCTTATAAATAAACAGCCAAAAGTGCTCAAGTTACGTTCCTTTAGGATAATTGCCTCTTATTGCATGTATTGGTCAGAGAAGATAAAAAGAAAAGGAAAAAAATGAAAAGAAGTGGGGCAGGCCTTGTTTACATAGAACTATGAAAGGATCCATCATTTGTCCATGGCTAGATGACAGCTTGGTGACTTCATTAGCATAAAAATGATGGCTTGCTATGACAAGTCACTGAATAACAAAGAAAACAAGAAAAGAATCGCAATTTTGTTATTGGATTCATCACCACCTTTTCTTTTCTTCTCATCCTTCTTTTTTCTCTTCACTCTCTCCTGTAGAATCTCATAATGTAGAGTGTAAAACCTATAACTACTTCAGCTCTGCCATTACTGAGAGAGAGAGAGAGATGGGAAATTTTTGGAGCAAAGGTGGTAGAGACAAGTACTGAAGAAACCCAACAGACATGGACTCTGACTAGTAATGTAGCATGACAAGACATGTCAAAGAGCCCTTTGACTGCTTGCACACTATGTATCTTTCTCTCAAGTCACGACAATTGTTAACAAAGCTGCCAACAAGATCCATTTCCTTCTATTTATCATGCATCCAATCCATCCTTTGTAGCTTCATCAGTCTCTCTGGTATGATCTATCAACAAAAAAAACTGTACTATGTTGTATATTAGATCACGCTCTCTTTCCTTTGCTAATCATTTGATTTGGGTTTTTATATGTTCTGTCTACCAGTGAGAACTCACCATCTACCACTAAACAATGGTGTTATACGTTTGACACTGCAGCAGTCACTGTTTTTAAAATGTTTTTTTTTCAATATATTAAAATAATATTTTATTATTTTTTTAAAAAATTTGTACCAAAATAATTTAAAAACATAAAGAGAATATATTAATAAAAACAATTTTTTAAAAAAACACGCAGAGAAAACAAACTAGTAAGGTGGTCCAAGTATTTAGATGTTACTACAGTTTTGAAAGGCCTTTCTCACTGCATTTGCCCCATGCACCATGTACTTATTCCCCCCTTTTTTCATCCCTCCCGGGTTTCCTATCACCTAAACCTTCAATGTCCATTTGTTAATTCATTGGAACACAAGACACTTACAAAAGGAATTATCGAGGACAAGAAATTGACAATACCACATGGATACAATAAATGGAGGAAATCATGTATTGTCTGTAAATATTATTAAAATTGGGACTCGTGAATGTACAAAGAAATAAATATAAAAGATAAAAATGTGTTGGGTTGGAGAAATAAAGACAAAAATATTAAATAAATTTTTATATAAGATAATTTCGAAGCATTAAATGTATATCTTTTAAATCAAGAAGTATAATAAGACTGTCCACTCTGTCATGACTGTTTTTATATATATTTTTTGTTATGATACAATAAATTAACAAAAGCTAGCTACATGATCCAAAGGCATTATTCATATCCTTTTCTTTTCTGTTTTCATTGTGACTAATAAAGTTCTTGAAAGTTTTTATAGTGATATTGAATACATATTTTTTTTTTTATTGAAGATGACTTTAATTTCTTCGGTTATAAATCATTTTGTTAAATAAATTTAATTCAATAAGATTAAATGATGATTTTTTAACTTCTACTTCATTTTTAATTATATGCTTGGTATTGCTGTGTAAATTGATTTTCAAAAGTATTTTTCCCATAAAAATACATAAAAATAATTATATATATATATATATATATATATATATATATATATTTAATATCACTACATTAAAACTATCAATTTATTTTTTTTAAAATATCAATTTGATATTTTTTCTTATGAAACGGACATAAAAGACAAAAACTACCACTATTCTAAACATCTACTAATTATTCAGGAATGAACTAAACATGGCCAAGCATCATATGTTATATATGGGGTGTAGGGTTTTTATTCATATCAAAATATGACTTTCACCATTGATTTTTTCCCTAATTAACATCTTGAATATTTGGCATGCACTATGTACCAAAAAAAGCTAAAAAATGCATGATGCATTATCATCTATGTTTTGAAATGGGGATCTAGAGCCATCCTCTAGCTAACACAAGCAAAAAAATAAGTGATGCATATCATATATACACACACATCAATAGAAGATACCAAGGAATGGCCTTTTTCCTTCTCTAATATAAAGTTCTACATAAATTATATTCAACCTAGTCCATGTACCTCTAGTGACATAGGCTTCATACGTTTAAAATTCTTGCGCGCACACACACACACATATAGAGAGAGATGAAGTTGCAGAAACTTAGTCTAACATTGATCAATTAATGAGGAGTCTGCTAAACTAAGCAGCTACTAAAGTGAGAAAGGGAGTAGCAGAAACACATAAAAAGAAAAAAGAAAAAAGAGAGCATGGGATTTAAAGTAACTCTAATGCTTAAATAGGCTTCTTGCTGATCTAAAGAGCAATGGTTTTGTGTGAAAACACAAGAGGTATCAACTGAGAATTAACATGATCTTGTTTCCAACAGCTATTAGCCTTTAGTTTCGCTGAGTGGAATCATTGTCTTGCTCAATTTCAGAGGCTGGCTCATCATCTTCTTCGAAGAAATCAATGCCATTTGCTGAATGGCCATGCCCAAATGACTTGATGTGATCTTTGAGGGACCTTTTGTGCTTGAAATCAGATCCACAAGTGCAATACCAAAGCTTGCCACAATTCTTCTCATGAGTTCTCCAATCACCTCTCACAGCAAATGCCTTGCCACATTTTCTGCACATGAAAGGCTTGATTCCATGCTTTCTCTTGTAATGAGTTTGAAGCGTTCTAAAATCCTTGAGCGGCTTTGCTCTTGGATGATCAATGTTGTTTCTGCACCCCGGTGCACAGCAATAACAAGGGAGCCTAAGCATTGCTGTTGGCTGTGTACCTCTTAGAGATTCTGGCCCTTTCCTATACTGAGATCCATGCCCCCACATATGCATCTACACATTCAAGGTATACTTACATATGAAAAAACAACAGCAAAAAAAAGCAAAAAACTTAAACTTAAAATTTAAAAGAAATACTAAATCTCTAACACACTTGGCAGCTTGACCATTTGAAAGTACAGACAGATAAAAAGGAGAATCCAAATTTGAACAGACTAGGAAAGATGCTACAAGCTTTTGACATATTTGCACTGAGTCAAAGTAAAAGTTATATACTATTCACTAGTATTCATCAAAAGATCACTCCATAATTATCATTACATAAATTTAATTAAGTGTTCTAACCTGATCATAGTTAGATTATCATAACCTAACATCGGCTTATCCTTAATTGTATTTACTAGGGAAAGTTTTTGCATGTATTATGCATGAAACTTTTGTTCAAAGTCCAAAATCAATTTATTGCTTTAAAATTTTCCCACGCCAAGAACTAATGTTAATAGACTAGTGTTCAAAAAGGAAGAAAAGGGAATTCTTTGAGAGAAGGCAAGGCACTCCTTGACCCTAATCTTGCCTAATTTAACTGAAGTTTCGTTTTGCGTGTTAGAAGCAATGAAAGAAGAAAGGGTGCTTGAAAATAAATAAAATCTCAATATATTAAAGAATTGAACCAAAACCATGTTTTAGGCTTTTCATGTGCAAGCAGTAGTTTGGTCATGAGGGGTGAGAGTTCAGGTTGAGAAAATTTTCCTCTAGCTTAGCTAGGGCATTGATGAAGTTTTTACACACCTGTCAATGTGTGAAACACAAACTCCAAGGAACAAAAAGCATAATGCCTGAGTGGTTCAATCACATAAAGAGAGCTACTGATCTTATTCGCAGTTGGACCAGGTTGATTTATTCTTATTTTTAAAATCCCAAAGCAACAAATCATGCAAAAATGGAGAAGGAAAGGGGGGAAGGAGAGAGGAGAGGTGTTGATGAATAATTAAAGACTAAGAAACATAAATTAAAGAGTATAAAAGAGGAAAGATGTGTGTTAAAGTGGAGAAAAAAGAAAAAGGAAAACCCTAATAAGGTCCCATTTACTCTTCTCTTCTCAAGAGTCTAAATTATAATAAAAGTGAATTGTTGAATCAAGCAAGAAAAAGAAGTGTGCTATCAAAGAATAAGAATTGGTTCTCTCTCTTTTCCTCCAAAATCAAAAGGAGAAACATAGAAAGGGATAGGAGAGGAAGGGAAAGGTAAGCTTTTTGAAATTATCACGGGTTCATTTGATGAAACATACCTGCATGTTGTTGTATCTGTTGAAGGTCTTGAAGCATAGTGGACATGAAAACTGAGTAGGACCAATCAGAATCTGAGAAGGTGTGGGGATCCAATACTGACCCTTGTTAAGAGTACTGCTTGTTTGATAACCAGAAGCAGCAGTTACGTCTTCTTTGTCTGATGAGATCTCAGAGGAAGACAGCCTTGAGACCAGATCAGCAGAACAAGGACTAGGTAGCCCTAAATGTAGAGCTACAGTCACAGTTTCACCATCACATAGGCTTTCTTCTCTTTCCTTGTTCTTGTCCACTTCCATGGCACTGCATGAGGACTCCTGTTGATGTTCATGCCTCGTTGGACTTAAACTAAGAAGTGGAAGAGCTTCTCTTAGAGGAGGAGAGGGAGGTGATGAGGACTGACAGAACTGAATGAAAGAGCTGTTGTGGATAGTATTATTATCTGAGTACGTATTGCATCCATAGGATGCATATAGTGATGGATTGGAAGAAGACGCTGAGGCTGATAAATTGTGGTGGAGCTTGAAGTTATACCACCCATTGAAGTAATTGGAATAGGGATCAGCCATGATTGAAAAAGTGGGAGGAGAAAACAGTTACTTGGTAGATGGATAGGCTGTTAGAGAGAGAGAGAGAGAGAGAGAGAGAGAGCAAAACAAGGACTAAAGATGGCTAAAAGTTCTTATAAGGTGGAGCCTGAACAAGATCACCAAATTAAAAGAAGTGTATGAGGGAAGGGTTCAAAGAGAAATGAACAAGATCAGAGTTGATAAAGCAAACCCAATATTTGAGTAAAAAAGGAGAGACAAGATATCACTTGTGAGGTGTGACTAAACAATAGAGAAATATGCTAAAGCAAAGAGAGAGACTGGCTGAGTGATCACTCAGTGTTTGTTTGGGATATCGTCTTTTAATTTGTTTTTTTATAAAAAAAAATAATTTTTTTAGTGCTAAAAATAAGTATTTTTTTAAAAAATATTATTTTAATGTATTTTTATATGAAAAATGTTTTTTAAAAAATTATTATTATATTTTTAAACACTCTAAAATATTATAAGATTGGGGGTGAGAAAGTGGAGGAGAAGAGAGTAATAGCACTGGATAATCTTGAGACTTGAAAGAACAAGCTACTTATTGAATAGTGTGTGAAAAGATGGTGAGAACAAATTAATGGCCGAGATGATGAACTAATTAATTGTGTATCTGATGAAACTGTACATAATATTTTTATAAAAAATATTTTTTAACTCAAAATATATTAATATAATATTTTTTTTCTTAATTTTTTATTTTTAATATCAATCTATTAAAATGATAAAAAAACACATACAAAATATACATTAACTTGATATTTTTTCAGGTGAATAACAGAAAACTGAAAGAATTAAACACTAAGACCTTAATTATTAAAATAAAATTTAATCACCAACCGATCAAGATCATTAAAAAAATATTGAAGCAATTGGAGTGTAAAATAGACTAAAGACAAAGTTAGAGATTAGGGTTTGAGGCTTGTCTCTCTTCATCATCCCAATCCTAGCTAGAATTAATTATAAATGAACATTTGCTTGGTAGTACAGCCCCTTCTGTTTTATCTTCTTGCATTCCTAATTTATTTTTTCTCTTTCTTGGGAAACAAACAGTTTCAAACCAGCCCAGCACTTGCTTTGGTGGGCGCGCCAATGTCGGCTTGGCTCAGTACCAGCTGAGAACCTGTCCCAACCAACCTTACTGTTCAGTGTTTAAGCTCTTACATGCACTCCACAACAAGTGGCTCTCCCTCTCTAGTCTCTACATCTCTCTCTCTCTCTCTCTCTCTCTCTCTATATATATATATATATATATATATATATATATATGCTAGCTCATCAGCCCCACATGGTTAAACCTCACCTTGCTGTTCAGGTCATTCTGTTGCAAATACTACTGCATCAAGCTCCAAGTCTCCATTGACCTAGCTAAGAGGCTATGAGTATGAATCACATATGTATATATATATGATACAGTATAGTACTAGCCAGTGGAAGAAAATATGTAGCGAGATCCCATTTTTTTTATACCTTTTTGAAGTAGAAATTCATGATATTGCTTGATGGGTGTTTTTCATGTGTTAAAAATATTTTAGAAAAAAGAAAACAATATTATTTATCACGTACTGTTCAAGAAAAATTCAAATGATTTGATCGTCTTTGATTGTGAAAGAACAAGAGATAGGAGCATGGATTTTTGCTATATATATATACACTCCCTCTACCATCCTTTTCCTTGCAGGCATGTGGAAGTATATGGCAAATATACAGTCTTGTCTTAATTATTAATCGGATCACTAATGTTTCAGTATATTCTCAGCTGAGTCCCCAATCCATACAATGGATTTTGTTCAAATTGCTCCTTTTTATATATATAAGAAAATGGTTTTTAAACCTTAAAAAAAATCGTTTTGAATTCCTTCTATCGGAATATATAATATATAATATGAATCCCAATCCTCCACTCCTCTAATATATAACCCCTCTTACCATCTATCGGAATAGCGATCCTCTTTGATTCGACCTACAACTATTCGGGGGAAGTAAAAAAAAATAAATTCTTTGAGGACTCAATTAAGATTTGGATCCTTTTCTGGGATTTAATTGAGATCGGGATTGTTATAACTGAGGTTCAGAGCTCATTTGGGACCTCGTTTTTCAGGGGAAAAGGTGAGATCCATATTTTGATAATTTGAGCTGCTTGCAGGAAATGTTAGGGCATGGCAACCAGGGAGACAAATTGGAGAATTGGCAATCTTTTATGACATACTGTACCAAAAGAGCATTTTATGTACCACCATATTAGGCTTTAGGACTCAGCTTTATAAAGTCGATCACCTGCAATGGTAGAAAAATGTTGAATGAAGCTTCACAGAAAATAAACCTTCCATGTAGGCCCCAATTTGGACTGTATAACAGTACTATCATATACTCTTACATTTTCTCCTTAAAAGAGCTGCAGCTAGAATGTCTAAGAAGCAGCTATCATTTGATTTTTTTTCTTTTCTTTTTCCTTATTTAAACGATCAAGATAATTTGGTTTTTTTCATTGATTCTTCACACTTGTTTTACAAAGGAAAGAGCTCATGTCAAAGAGACATGTCTTTTATCTTTTCTTTTCTTTTCTTTTTAGAAAAGTCTTCAATATCATTTCGATAAATCAGCTCATCAAAAAAAAAATCATCAAATCACCATTTATTCATCACATTTGGTAAATTCAATTCAAGTGACTAAATTGTAAACAAATCATGAGAATTTAAATGAGTTGAGTTACAAAATGTGATATATAGAGATGAATTTAAATGAGTTGAGTTACAAAATACGAGTTGATTTGCTAAATTGACTGTGAAATCCTATCTAGTTTAATTTAAATTTTAACCTGAAATAGATTCAAGATATCAGGGAGTCCTCCCAGTTAATCCACAAGACAGGATCATGTTTTATAAAAATGACTATATATTATCTTCATAGTGTACGTGCGGGTCTGTGTGGAAACATCCCCTAGTCAAATCCCAGCAGCCACAAAATGCCTCTCTTGATAATCTTGAGACCCTAAGAGAATCGGTGACTAGGGACAAAGCTATAGAGGAAAGTTACATCCACATTGACCTTATCGTCTAAGCATATACTAGCTATATACAATGTATATATATTGGACAAACTCACAAGTTTCTCAAGCTCAAACTTCACTGCAACCATTTTGTTTGAATTCTAGGAAGACAGGAAAAAGTAAAAGAAAAAGTTTGGCTCCACTAGCTTTGGAAAAGTTACACCTATTTTCTGTGAGAAAGATCGAGAATTGATTAGTGTTTATTCCGTACATGTCAAATTTTATAATGACGACCTAATCGATCGATTGATTGATTAATTGATTAATTATTCAAGTTTAAGTTGAGGTGTTTTTTTCCTGAAATATATACCTGAAAGAATACAAAGTGCTTGAAAGAGTAACATCAAGGTCAAACAAAATCAAAATATTGGAATAATGGAGCCCTCTAGGGTTGCTCATGTGGTGGCTAGGTTGGGCTGAGTTGGGGAAGAACTTAATTTTGTTGGTTGTTGTAAATCTAAAATGGATTTAATTAGGGGATGAATGAATTGAATGCTGGATGAAATGAGAGAATTAGGGTTTGGAAATTTCAAATCTTTGTGGGCCTATCAAGCCATTACACCCACCAAATTAAATAAAGAAAAATAAAAGAGAAGCTAGCAACATCTTGGTCCACAAATCCCACCCCTGATCTAATTCACCCAATTACCCTCTCCAGCAACCCATTTGCCCCCTGCATCAGCTGAAAACATTTATGCATTGTTATGTGATAAACTACGAAGAGCTTGTCTAAGCATTTCCTTGATCTTCCTGCATCAAAGAATTTTGTCATATCCCACATTAATTACAACATTTCCTTGCTAACATGATTTTATTTTTAGTTACAAGGAAAGGCTCCATTTCAAAACTTATTTTTAAAAATAAGATACTAATACCAGTTAAACTATAATTTATTTATTTATGTATTTGATAAAATTCAAGCTCAAAGATTATAAATATGTATTTGATATTATAGTAGCTTTTATGATATACTAGACAATATTAATTGGATAGGACAAATAATTATCTTGTCCTGTATTTGATGTGCTTTGGGTTGGACTGAATAATTTATTTTATTGTGTTTGTTAAACATTGAACGAGATTTGACCAATCCATGTTCTAGATCTTTCCAAGTTTAAGAAAAAAAATAAAGGAATGATTTATATGACTTAAGCCAGTAAAAAATTCAAGTTAACTTGCAACCTGGTTGACCCGAGATAAAACATGAGTAAAAAAATCCATTGACTTTTTTAATATTTTCTGGTTAAAACAAGGTTGTTTTGATTTTTTTTAATTTAGGTCAACTCGGGTTGATTCTTGCAAGTCGTGACTCGGGCCTTACTCCAGGTCGACCTCCAAGTCGGGTTTTAAAACTATGAATAATCATTTTTATTCTTATGCTACTTTGGGTCAACCCACATTGACTATCCCGACCCATAGCCTTGACCCTGCCTTAAGTTAACCTCTAAGTTGAGTTTTAAAACTATGATAATAATCATTTTTATTCTTACGTTGACTCGAGTCAATGGTCAACCCAGCCCATGAGTCGAGTTTAGACCTGGGTCAATCCCTGGATAGGGTTTTAAAACTATAATAATAACTATTTTTATCATTATGTTAACTCGGGTCAATGGCCAACTCGGCCTATGACCCGAGCCTAGCCTTAGATCAACTCTAGAGTCGAGTTTTAAAATTATAATAATATTATTTTTTTATCTTTACATTGACCCGGGTCAATGGTCAACCCAACACGTGACCCAAGTCTTGCCCCGGGTTGGCCCTTAGTCGAGTTTTAAAACAATGATAATAATTATTTGTATCTTTATATTCACTCGGATCAACCAGATTAACCCTTGTGCAGTGAATTGGACAAGTTTGTCCTACTCCTTTTATTGAGACACAAATTTCTTCATTAGAACATTATTGGACAAGGCAAAAAATAATTTTTGTATTGGCCAAAGGTATACCAAAAAACTTCACAAAAGAATTATCATGTCCAATCCATCATTGTCAGTACACCAAACACTACCTTATAGTTACAGCTTGAAAAAGTAGATTTAAGAGAAATTACAATTTATTTTCTTAACTAAGATTTTAAAAGAAAATTTTAAGTGGAATCTATATAAAATTATGATGTATATTTATTATCTAAACACTTTAAAATCTATGATTATAGCAAAATATAGACCACACCATATTGTACCACAAAAACTACAGGAGCATAAGCAAGAAGAATCAACATCCTAATCACTTCATCAAGCAATTAATTTGTTAGATGATATCATATTTAAAATTTATATTAATTATCGATATTGATAATTAATTAATTTAGGTTATCATCTTAGATAGATCAATGCAACACTATATTTAAAAAAAAATTGAAAGTTAATCATGTTCATATACAATTTAATCATGGGGATGGGAGCAAGACAGGTATGGAAATTACCAAAATCTTGCATAGTTTGGATGAATGCATGGAGAATATTAGTAGGAGACATTAAGTGCACCAATTGTTGTAACATGTACATGTGGGTAAAATTGTGTGCCCTAAAGCTTAAACTAAACTATAATAACTTTTATAGCTGAATATTATAAGTGTAATCTCTTATCTTAATGCTAAGAATATTATTAGAATATTGGAGATGTAACAAAGTAATTAATTAACAGAGAGTCCCTCCTCTCTGACCAGATTTTGGGCACCAATCCCTCGATGTTTTCCAAGACAACACGAGGGGATATTGTACGAGTTCCTTGAACATTCCTGTCTATGTCTTGTTATGGCATTTTCAAGCATCTGCCTCTGTCTCCACAACGCTACCAAAACTTTGTCTACGTATAATGTCAATTACTTTTTCTTGGGTTGTCATAATTTCAAGACATTGAATATATAATATATGACGGTGCTTTGCATGGATTTCTCCATTCCAAGAAATAAAAGCTCTCGTTCATTTGCATTAGGAGATTGTATACAGAGTTGTTGTGTTATTAAATCGAGTCTGAGTTAATAGATTAATTCAGTGATTTATTGATATAAAATCTAGTATAGATAGAGTTCTAAATAATATTTATTTGAATTTTTTATATAAATAATATGTTTAAGGTGTGTCCTGAAACTTATCTTAGACCAAGTTTAATAACTTTGATGACAGAAAATAAGGGTAAATAGAAAGCTATATCAGTCCCTATATATTCCTAAATGTTTCATTTTGGTGCTTTTATAGTTTAAATTTTTCCAATTTCAACCTCAACAGTTTTTAAAAAGTTCCATTACAACCATTTCCATTAAACGACCAATATCGGCAATGACGAGATCATTTCTGGCATTCTTTCATTGGATTCTTTTTAGACTATGAAAGTTTTGTGGGAAATGGGAAAGATGAGTATTGCTTTAGTCCCTGACAGCTATTTAACAATTAGGGACTAGCTAGTGAAATTTATGAAATATTATAATATTATGAAATATTATAAGAAATTTATAATAATCTACAAGTATCAATAGATTGGAAGTGATCTTTCAAGATGCATGTTGGCTTGAAAATATATCGATTTGATGATTTTTTTTTGTTATTTTTTATGCTTTTAATTAATACATAATTAAGAAAAGACAATAACCATGCATGCATGCATACTATCAAAATAATGTTATCAAAATCAGATCCAACCGGTCTCTTTAGTCGGAAAACTGATCTCTTTAGTCGGAAAATTGAGAACATCAAAATCGAAAGACATTTGGAAAGCAAAGATCATAATAGCTTACTCTTCGGCGAAGATCAGTAATGTGTTTTCAGGAGCAATCATTGATTAATAGCTTACTATTCAGCCATAGCCATGACGTGAGCTTTTAATAGTTCCTACTTCTTCTCTGTACAACCCAATGGATCCCTGCCATCTCTTCCACTCTTTATCTTTATTAATGGGCTGGCTTCCTTTGTCTCCATGCATCTTCTTCAATGGCAACAAGTTAACTGGAAAAGGACTCTGTTACCTTCACATGGAGGACATACCCTTTAGATGTACATCCATATTCTCTTTATTTAAACACATGCAATCGGCACAACTAATCCGGTGTGGACAATGATTATGGTATGCAATAGTTTATAAAATTATTGAAAATTATTTATAAAACACCAATAATTTAGTGCTTCTTAAGGGTTAGCCCAGCGACTCAATCCAATGAGCTACTGATTAATTTGGGATATAATCTAAGTAGATTATGTATTAAAAAAACAGTAAATTCATCTAGATTAACTCATATAATCATGGTTTTGAACCGGTACAAATTTAATAATTTTGAGTTAAAAACACTTTTACAAATTCGGACGTTTAAACCAGTAGAACAATTCTTTTTATTTTTATTATTATTTTTCTGTCAAATTGAAATGACAATTTAACTGAGCTATCTGGCTAGGCTTAGATCGCAAGAATGGCTACTTGGAACTACTTGGAACGTATGGTAAAGGGCCACATCACAAGTACTCAAATCATAAATTAGACAAGTACGATTTTTAACCTAAGCCTTTCTTTCTTGCTGGTGCATGTCATCTTCTTGGGTATGGTTTGTACAGTTTCGTGTGAAAAATCAAAACTACCCTATTCATTGGTTTTCTTCCTATTTTACAGAAAACCTTTTTCCTGTTTCATTTTATTTTTACATGTATTAAAGGAAGTGTTGATTTATAGGGTGTGTATTATTATAGCAATTATGTTTTACCATACATAGTGTGTACGTAGGTTGTATCTTGTCTTTACATTAATTATTGATAGGATTCAAGATAATATTGACAGATTGTATAGCTAGAATCAAGGCAGTAGAATAGCTAATGTTTAGGCTATAAATCAGGAAATTGATATGTATAACGTCTTTGTGATTTACATGACACTATAA
>Ga0307518_10000161_pt1 | contig 50034 bp, 28 predicted proteins | sample 25_EM_MG_FD_203889 | JGI IMG/M metagenome (GOLD analysis project Ga0307518, IMG submission 203889) | Populus trichocarpa ectomycorrhiza microbial communities from riparian zone in the Pacific Northwest, United States - 25_EM | ecosystem: Host-associated > Plants > Roots > Unclassified | place... | reverse complement strand
TTTTATGTGTATTTGACTATGTTAGAAAGATAGTTTAATTGAGAAAGTGATTGTAATGGTAAGATATTCTTTTACACAATTCTTAAAAAAAACAAAAACTATAAAGATATGAAATACTATTATTTATAAATTAGAAGTATTTTTTAAAAACTTGACTAATTGGAGTGACTCGATATCTAGACCGGGTTGAGTTTCAATAAAAATAGAAAAAAAATTGACCCAATTAAAAATTTAAGTTGACCCGTGACCTAATCAACCCTGAAAAAACACATTCAAAATTCTTTGATTTTTTTTAATTTTTTTTCAAATTAATATTTTTTTAATTTTTATAAGATAAAAAAAATTAACTTAATTTAACTCACCTATCCCATTACTCGAAACTTTCCCGAGTCAATCTTGAATTGATTTTAAAAAGTACGATAAAAGTGAAGAATATAAGCTATTGATTCGGATTCATATTAAAAATATAAAATATTGTTTAGAAATATATTTTATTATCAAACATTGAATTTTATAGTGTTTAGGATAAATAATGTCTTTTTTATTTTATTTTTAAAAAATTAATAAATTAAGAATTAAATTTTATTCTAATAACTGAGTTGTGAGTTTAAAATATATTTTAAATTGGATTAAACCAAATTAATATCATAATTTATTTTTTCTTCAACGGTCAACAATCTCAGTCAAACCTCCAGGCGATAATCTGTTTGAAAAGAGACCCAGGACAAAACTTGTGTAAATATGCAAAAACAAGAAGGCCAAATATATAAATTCAAAAACCCCTCCTTTTTATTTTTTTTTACCTCCTCCTTTTATTTTATTTTTTACTACTGCTAAAAACCTCACATTTCACCTTCTCCGCAGCCAAAAAAAAAAAAAAAACCTGAAACGCCGCCAATTTTTTTAATCAACAGTAAAAAATGGATTTATTAATTACCGGTGACCGGCAAATACAAAACCCTAACGACTTTCCTCTTCAGATAACTCCATTCCCGCCCACCGGCAACTTTACTATCCCCACTTCAGCCGCAGCTCCTTCGGCGGCGGAGGCGGGGTCGAGTGAGGCTGCCAGCTTGCCTCCGCAGAAGCTCCGTCCGATTAGAAGAACTGGCAGGGTTCCGTCGAGTTCTAGGGAGGACGGGGAAGAGAGTCTGAGGGGTTTGGTTAGTGGACAGCCGAGTGAAGTGGCGGCTGGTGGTGGTGGTGGGTCGGGTGGAGGTTTATTTGATGATGAATTTAGGTAAAGTTTAGATTTTTTTTTTGTTAGTTAATTATTTTTTCTTTTTTTATTTTGCTTTCTGCAAAGTTTTTTTTCATTTATTATTAATCTTTAGTCATTTTGATAATATTTAAGATTGACCCTTTTTTGAAGATATTAAGAAAAGGGTTATGGTAATTTTTAAGGTATAGTTTGCTTAGAATGTTAGGTAATGCAATAGTACATTGAGACAGTTTGATGTTTCTAATTAAGGTAAGGAAGTGGGCAATTTGTATGTTTACGTAATAGTGATTAGTTTGACGTTTCTTATTAAGGTAGGGAAGTGGGCAATGTGTATGTTTATGCAATAGTGATCAGGTTGATGTTTTCGGATGATCGTGATCCAAATGCATATGCTGTTTGTGTGGGGTTGAGGATTGCTATGATGGTAGAAATTATTGGCTCTTTGATAAGTTGAGGGACAGATTGATTCAAGAGTGTAAACCAAACCACCTGGGATTGTGTTAGTGCAGTAGTAGTCGTAGTAGTAGTCTAGATCCAACAAGTGTTATTTGGAAACTGAGTTAATGTGGTTTTGTTTGTTTTCAGCTTATGTTCGAGTGATGGAAACGATGATGATTTATCGGTTGGTGTGGGAGAATCTGTTGGTCGGAAGAGAAAGAGGAAATCCAAGATTGAGAAGTTTTTGGAGAGTTTGGTGATGAAAGTGATGGAGAAGCAGGAGGAGATGCATAAACAGTTGGTAGAGATGATAGAGAGTAGAGAAAGGGAGAGGGTGATAAGAGATGAAGCTTGGAAACAGCAAGAGATTGAAAGGATGAAAAGGGATAGTGAGGCTAGGGCTCAAGAGACTTCTCGTAACCTTGCTCTCATTTCCTTCATCCAGAACATGACGTCAGGTCATGTTATCGAAGTCCCTCAACCATCAATGACATTCTCACACATGGTGAATGATGGAGGCAATGCCGATGCCCCCATTCAAAATGATTTTATGGGTGACCAAAGTAATCAAAGATGGCCAGAAGCTGAGGTGCAAGCACTTATAATGCTTCAAACTGCTTGGGAACAACAGTCGCGAGTTACAGGCTCCAAAGGGACTAATATTTGGGATGCAATATCTGCTGGAATGTACAATATGGGCTACAACCGCACTGCAAAGAAGTGTAAAGAGAAATGGGAAAACATCAACAAGCACTTCAAAATGTCACTGGGAACTGCCCCAAAGAAACCATTTCAAAATAGTACAGTGAGCCCTTATTTTCCGGAATTGGACACGTTATACAATGACGATTTTGTTAATCTGGGAAATGGCTCTGCCAATACAGACAATCAAGCTAACTGCGCACTGGGTAAAGGTTGAAAATCTCAAACTGTTTCAAGTCTTTGGCTGTCTCCCAGCATCATCAAAAGAACAACCAGGGACCTGAAATTTATATTTCTCGAATCTTACCTTGATGTGATTTCTGGTCCATTTATGCATCTGTATTAACTTAGAGTAGAACTTCATTGAGATGTTATTGACTGTTCTTGCATTAGCTATGCATTGCAGGGGAAAATTATGATTGTATGAATTGTTCTTCCAACAATATTCATAGGAGCATTCTAGCCATTTGCTTCCTTGTGTTTTGAATCCTTATTCAACGAGTACTGTGATTTCTTTAGCTTTCAGGGAGATTCTTTCTGCTGAATATGGTTGTGTTTTGATATTCATGGCAATAGATCTTCCATGCTATATATTCAGTGGTGATAAAAATTTTGGATTTTGCTTATGTTACAAGCCAGAACCGGAAAGGTGTTTTATCTTCCAATTGATATGAAGATATCAAAACCTGACTCTTCGCTGAATAAGAGAAAATGGGCACAAAATATAATGAGAAAAAAGAGAATTAGCACATCAAAACAAAATTCACTATCTGATATCAATGTGTTGTTCAATTGCTATCGCAAAAAGCCATAAAAAAGGAGGAAAAAATCAAGAGAAAAGGAGTCGCATCATGTCAAATGGGTTCTTTCCTTCCTTATTCAGCAAGACAATACGCAACAAGATTCACTAATTTCATCAAATGCTATAATGGATCTTCACTCTTCATGGCTGCTTGAATCTTGAAAAACTCGTGCAGTTCAATAGACTAGAATGTGACAGAATTCATCAAGGCAAACCAACATCACCACACAAACAGTGCAAGGACAAAAGAATATAAGAGGGTGAAGAGAGGAATAATTGAAAATAGAAAAATCAGTATCTCAGGTGGTTCTGGCTGAATGTAATATGGAAATACCAATATGGATGATGTTATCAGTAAGGCCATGAGAAACAAAGAAAAGATTCTAGGACCATTAGCCATGCCAACAACACACCAGAAAAGAGACATACAAGTCTGGCTATACAGATGAGAGGGTTACAGATCAAACATTTAATTCACACTTCGGTTATATTTTGAGAAAATGCAATGACCCATTTAATGCACAGGCAAGAACTCAGCAAATTATCCCCTTTGGATCCTCTCATGCACCAGTTATAGGATGGTGTGGGAATGTAAATCTAACCCTAATCAACATTAATGATAGTAATTATGGTAAATAGAACAAAATGAGGGAAGCACATGCAAGTAAAAACCATCCATGTATCAACCTGTTGCTAAACTCGTAATATTTGAGTCTGAAATGACATGGCTCTTGCAAAATCATAGTTTCTTGTAATTGATGTGCCAAAGCATAAAGAACAACTCTATTTTCTGATATGAACATGGGCAGGAATATAAATTAATTACTGATACAGAAGACATTTTCTTGGTCACATTTTATTTCCCCTTGTCCCTTTCGTGGGAAGAATTGATGTTTCATATAACTCAGTTCGGTTTACAGGAAAAAAAAACTACGTAACTTAGAAATGCAAACATCTCACTGAATCTCATTACCTCCCCAGAGAGAATGCACAAGACTGAAACTCTAAAAGAAGAAATAACTGGTGCAGTGACTTTCTTGACTGTGATATCCACATCATCATTCGAGTTTTCAATGTTGATTTATCAACTGGCCTTTTCACTTCTGCATAACCATCTTCTGAGAGCAAGACAGGCAAGGATTCTTCTCCTTTTTCAACATCGTCTATTAGTTTGGCAAAGAGCCAGTTTCACCCAACTGTTCAGAATCTTGAGACTGTGTAGTAGAACGAATAATTATCAGCTAAGTACTTCCCTTGATCAAGGATGAAAGCAAAATACCTGATATACAGTATGAAAGAACAAGAAAAAGTTTTATCTTTCTGGAAAGGAAACAAGTTTTTTGGTGGCTATAAAAAACAGGAAATCCGCACACTAACATATGCGTGACCATCAGCAATGACAGTTAAATAAGACTTCCTGCCATTGTTCTGATTTGCACCAATCATTTAAATGAATTTATCACAAGCCATGCCCAACTGAAATCAGATGAAAGGGTGGTAATCAGTCTAAAAGAACCTTGGTGGGCATCCAGTTGTCTCTTTGGTACACAAACAGTAGACACGAATAAAATGGACAGAAAAAAATTAGAGCCACTTTTCTCATATATCACCAAAGTAGATGATTATGTCAGGAGAGGTGGTAGTAGCAGTACGTAGACAGTAATATCTCACCTTGGGTTGCAAAACATCAGATACATCAAGTAGGATCCATGCCCAGGCTCTTTCTGACTGTGGAGAGTCATTGATGCAGAGATTATTGAAAAGGGAAAACTATATGTACTTTAGTTGTGTGTACTTCATAGTCCCCTCTGCTTCATCCACAAAGACCATTTAACAGCCTCCAAGTATTTATCATTCTGCTGCAATGCAGTAATCAGATTGGTGTAGGTTATCTCATCAGGTTCTATCCCATTTTGCCTCATTTCCTTGACCAAACACACAGCATCTTCAACCGTTCCAGCAATTCCATATGCCTTTATCAGTGTGTTACAGCTACACAAATCAGGTCTCAGTCCACATTCTCTACGTTCTGTCAGCACACCTGCAACTTCATCAATTGATCCTTGCTCTCCGTAGATATTCATCATAATGTTGTATGTATAATGGTCAGCAGCACAGCCCGATTACTTCATTCTCTGAAAGACACTTCTAAAACTCTCCATATGACCTTCTTTCCCATAGGCATCCAATGTGCAGTTGTAGGCATCGAGGGAATTTGAAAAACCATCAGATTGCATAGAGTGTATGGTTTATGCCATATTCTTGAAGTCTTGATGTAAGAGAGTACATCAACCAAACCTCGTTTTCTAGCCATCATGAACAATTCCCTAGCTTTATTGAAAAGCTCAGCCTTTGCATAAACACCAAGCATGTCATTGAAGGTGATAGTATTAGGATTAAAACCACGCTGAAGCATCTCATTGAAAAGTCTGGAAAGTTCATTAACTGGAAGAGCACGAGCACAGCAGTTTATGAGACAATTATACAACTCCTGATCCCAAACAACTCCACTCTTCAAGATCTAGCAACACAGATCTTTTAACTTATCCACCATTCCACACTTTTGGTAAATGCAAAGCATGTCCCGGAACATATAATGTCTGGAACTGTGTCCTTTTCCCTCTCCATTGTTTCTAGAACAGAGCGAGCATCTTTCAAGGATCCAGCCTTGACATACATTCTTACAACAATGCTGAAAGCGATCACATCTAAAGCAATTCCAGAAGATTTTTAACTTTTGATAAAGTTTTTCTCCGACCTTCTCATATGCTTTCAAAAGAGTTCCAAGGATTGAGGAATACTGGCACACCCCATCTCCAGCATATCATCAAGAGTTCTGCAAGCACCGTCTTCATCCCCATGCTGAGCTTGCAAATTTATTAGTGTACAAGTTGGACGAATTGGGCTTGAATCCCAACCGCTTGAGCTCCTTATAGTACCATTCTGCCTCCTTGTAATTGCCAACTCGACCCCAACCTTCAATCATAGAACGTTAGGTCATATGGAGAGTTTAAGAACAGCCATTGCGCACCAAACATATTGGATACCTTTCCATAACCAGTAATCAATTTATTGCATGCAACAGTATTAGGGGAAAACTTGGCTTCTTGCATAGAAACCAACACCTGCTCGGCCTTCTCTAACTTTCCTGGCTGACTATAAGCATTAAGCAAAACCAATCAATTCTCCAAATTTAACACCACCTTATTCTCTCATCAAGCCAATAACCGCTTCTGCCTTGTCGAGCAAACTTAAACGTGTATAAATAGAGATCATAGCAGAGTAAGCAGACTGACATGTTATCCCAAAACTCCTCATTTCAGAGAAAGCAAATTTTGCCTCCTCAACATTCCAATCCTTTTGGTAGAGCCCCATGACCATACCAAAAGTAGCAATATTTGGCTGAACCCCAAGTTCCAACATCATACGAAACCATTTCCTACTCCACTCCACATTCCCCCGTTTCGAACACGAGTAAATAAGAGTGTTAAAAACTCGGCAATCCAATTCAGAACCAAAACTCTCACTCATTTCCCTGATCATCCTCTCAGAAGAATCCCAATCTTCCCTCCTACCCACCACTCGAAAAACAACGTTGTAAGCATTAACATTCTTTTCAAGCTTCCCATTACTCCACATCCACTCAAAGAACCTCAAACTTTTTCAATCACTGCTACACTTCTCAAGCCATTTCAAAACATCATTACATTTCTCTAAGCTCAAATTAGACCCAATAACAGAGCAACTAACATCCAAATCACCATCATGCACAAAAAGATCCTCCCTTTCTAATCTTCTACCATTCCTTTTATAACCAAACTTAAAACCCTCTTCCCTTTTAGTCCCTTTCTTATCACCCCTATACTTAATTTTCCTCTCCTGTTTAAAATCTATGTCCTTTTGCTCATTCTCATCGGCCAAACCTTCTGCAAGTGACAAAAAATGGTCCTTTACAGAAAATTCAGTTTGGATTCTAGACGCCTTAACAACACTAAATCTACCCAAAGAAACATGTTTTTTTTTAGTCTCCATTGTCTCTATTTCTATTTTTTGTCTCTAAATTGTAACCAAACATTACATTACAATAAAATTTAAGTGTATTTATAATTAACATTTGATATTATAAAAACAACTAAAAAAACTGGGGTTGGTTCAACTATTCATATGAAGATTAAACCATGTCAATATATAGTTTTTAATTGTTTTGATAACAATTTAGTTAGTTATCGCGCAGGTTTGAACATAAAGGCCATGAGTTCAAGTGAGATGCTTGTAGCAATATGTTTTTTTAGATGACAGGTGTATTTTATTTTCCATTAGGCACATAACTCTTTTTTTGGTTGGCTCTTTGTTTTATCTTTTGTTTATTTTTTTATTACATCTTTTAAATATAATATTTTTATTTAATTTTATCATTTAGTATTGGGTGGATAGTAAACCAATTTTTGTATTTTTTATTATATAACAAAATAAAAATATTATGTTGCCCCAATGAAATCCATAACCTCATGGTAAATCATTTTTTTATATTTTTTATCATATAAAAAAATAAAAATAATAATTAATTCAATCCAATAAAATTTATAGCCCAAGTCATACATTTGATGGAATAACTAAAATAATAAACTTAACATTTTTTTCTTTTTCTTTGAATCTACTCAATCAACAAGAATCATAAAATCATACATATACTTAAATATCATTACTTTTATTAGTGTATTTAACTTGCATTAGCAAGATTATAAGAATAAATTTAGCTTATAAAATAAAAGTTTGGTTAAAAGATATCATTCATTAACCATAGAATAAAAAAAAATGTGTCGCAAGTAACATACCATAAAAAAAAGTTAATAACATTTAATATATTGAAATCAATAAGTAAAAAAATAATAAAAAAAAATCTTAAAATAAAAAAATTGTTGATTAATTAATTAATAAAAAAACACAAAATTGAACCAAAGAAATCTTATATTTACAGGTGGCTCAAAAGTGGTTATATACACAGAAAAATTATTGGCTCATCTAATCCCTTAAACAAAGAGAAGTAATTAACTGTAAATACAAAATGCATGGCAACGTGCTGCCCTACCAAGCCAACCGTTGCCTCCTTCCACCAAGAGCCACCATGCAACTCTATATATTCCTCTCCCTTTTCATCATTCGATGATATATTGCATTTACACCCACAAAACTTCTGCTGCTCCTCCTTGTTTCTACAAACTCTGCACTCTACACAGTCTTGGTTTTGTTCTGATACAAGTTTAATGAATCTTGATGCATGTTCAACAACATGATGGAAGAAGATTATGGATGGGGAACTTGTTCAACAATGGTTCTCTTGATGGTTGCTGCTATTCTCTTGTTTGCTCCATTGGTAATGGATTCTTTGGGACCTCCTTCTGCTTTGATGATACTTCTTATTCCAGTGATTCTGGTGGCCGTTCTTTACTTCCTCCATGAAGCCTCTGATTAAGTGAAGATCAAGAGATTTCAATCACCTTTTGCTTCTTCTTTTTTCTCCATTTTTTTTTTTTTTTTGTACATGTAAGTGTATGGGGACCAATTTGGGTATTGAGTTATGCTTTTTCTTTTTTAATTTTATGCATTAAAAAATAGAAAAATCTTGTTTGTGTAATTGATGATGATTTCTTGTTAATAAACTAGATACTATTTATGTAAGCGTGATGGATTTCCTTATTTATTTCTTGTGTTGCAATTTATGTAAGTCATTGCTTAAATAATTAAGGTTGTTAAAACTGAAACAAAAACCAGTTCCAATCAATTGGTTTTGGTTCGTTTCAATTTTGTTATTTTATATTAAAAACCAAAACTCAACCGACTGGTTTTGGATCTATTCAGTTCGGTTTTGATTCGGTTATTTTATATTAAAAACCAAAAACTATATTGTTTTTTGAGTATTTTTTTTTTATTTTCTGATAGGCTTGGTTTTGGTTCGATTGAGTCTTTTATGGTTTATTTTTAATTGAATCGGTTTTGGTTGAGGTTTTATGATTTCAGGCTTATGAAACCGAACCGAACCGAATAGTTTTTTAAATATTTTAATCGGTTTAATTGATTTTTTTCATGGTTTGGTTTTTTTTGTTTTTTTTCTCGGTTTAATTGATTTTTTAGTTTTTTTGTTTACATCTAATTTTAACGCTAGTAAAACCCAATGCCAAGTCCCCCGGGTTGAGATCCAAGCATACGTACCCACTTTGGCTCGATTCAAAATTGAGTTGATTTTTAACTTGTATGGACATGAAGCCCTGCGCGGACCGGATCTGTTTATATCAATGAACAGGGCCAATGGCTGAAATGCAAGCGTTGAGGGAGTGAATTAATTAACAACACTAATATCCAAGCAAGCAAGCTAGCGTGCCTGTTTTTCTGGTCTGTCATCGTGGGATACCAACGTTCTGCTGTTGACAGACTAAAAGCCTGTTCCTCTCTGTCTGGTCCAAGTAATTTAAGACTATTATAGCAATTAATTGTAGCTCTAGGATCCTTCGTGTGCATCGCCCCTTTCCCAAGTGGTTCCACCCTTTGGCTCTATAAATATTGACACTTGCCCTTGTTTTTCTTTTCAATCTCATCCAATTTTCACTTTCTAAATTCTGTTAGAGCTAAAAAAACAAGAGATTTTAATTCCCACAGAGAAATGGACCGTGGAGGCTTTCATGGCTACCGCAAGCACGCCAACACAAGCTCAGGTAAGTTCTTATCATTCTAGAAGACAAGCTGTGACACCTATGTATATCTTGTTCGTACGCATCATCTTCGATCTTGCATGCAAAGAAAGTGTTTTTCAGTTTCTGTTTTCACTCTAAGCAAGAAGATAAATATGTATATGCACTGCGCGCGTTCATTTTCGCATGTTAATTATTTTGATTAGTTTATGTATCTTCTCTTTTCAAAAATTTGTTTTTCATGTGATTGCTTCTTCTTCTTCTTCTTTTCCATAAATTATTGATCTATCAAATGACATGCAAACTCGATCTCTCAATGGCTTAATTTGATGTGTATATCCATGTGCAGATATAGATATCATGTTTTCTCAATCATCTATATGTTGATCTTCAATATCTTCTGTAGTGAGATAGATAGTGTCATGGTCAAGGTATCTGATGCATGAGGCTCGTGATGATGAAATAGTTAGCAACAATGGTAAACGCATAGCTTTATGTACAAGTGGCACGCACCATTCATGCAACATATGAAACAAGTGGCTTCCATGCATCCTGTCTCAGGATTCAAAACGCTTGCTGCCTTTGTCTCTGTCCACTTTTATCTCGACAATAAATTAACTCTCTTGTCTCTTGGCTTGTTTGAGTTAGAAAATCCACCAATCAAGTGATAATATATTAAAAATATAAATTATTTATAGAAAAAAAAGGTTTATTTGTCAAAAAAAAATAGCAGATTAAATAGCCACACAAAAAAAAAAGTGGTTAAAATCTGATCAAATGGGATTATGGGAAGCTGTGCCTATAAGCATAATGAAATTCATTAGCTAGCCATTGATTGATTGATTTCCAAGAAATATTTATTTTCTTTCGTGTCTCTCACTTGTTTTGTTGCAAAACAAATTGGGAATCACAAATCATTAATTATGGAATTGTTTGTAGTTAGCCATTGATTGATTTCCAAGAAATATTTATATTCATTCATATCCCTTTGAAATAACTATCATCAATACAATTGGATCTGGTATCATAATCAGAGATCAACATGAGGCTAGCTGAGATCAACCACAGCACCACCAACAAGTTTCATACAACCACTGATGACATTAGTGAATGTACTGTAAGGGAGCAAGACAGGTTCATGCCAATAGCCAATGTTATCAGGATCATGCGCAAGATGCTGCCCCCACATGGGAAAATCTCTGATGATGCCAAAGAAACAATCCAAGAATGCGTGTCTGAGTTCATTAGCTTCATCACTAGTGAAGCCAATGAACGCTGCCAACGCGAGCAACGCAAGACGATAACAGCTGAGGATGTGCTTTATGCAATGAGCAAACTAGGGTTTGATGACTACATCGAACCCTTGACCATCTATCTTCACCGATACCGCGAGCTCGAGGGCGAGCGCGGCTCGATGAGAGGTGAGCCACTGATGAAGACCAGGAATAGTAATAATAATAATAATGTTGATCAGTATGGAACATTAATGGCTGGGGCTGGTGCTGCTTATGCACCAGCATTTCATGTGAGCCATCATCACCATCCTCATCATCATGGATTCTTTGGTGGGGCACCTATAGGAGCTGGATACATGACTATGAGAGATGCTAATTCCAATGCTAGTTCCTCCCATTCTGCTGCGTTGGCTAACGTTGAAGCATTTGCTCAGCATCAGTAAGAGATTGATCAGAAAGAGATTAACGCGACAATATTGTAAGGCTAGATGGAGCTAGAAAGCTGGGAAGGCTGCTAGAGAGGTTAGTGTTTGGAAGAAGTGGCTTAATGTATTGGTAGTTGAATTCTGTTTAGGATGGTGTCTTTGATGCTCGACAGAACAGTTCTAGCTAGCTAGGACCATCTTATTTATTTTGCATATTTCAATTCTTAATTAGGTGCTTGATTTCTGTTTTTACATTAATTTGATGTGTTGTTGAGTTAAATTCCGTTTTTCATCCCATTTAATATTATGAGCCCTTAATTTCAAATTAATGGAAATGTCAAAGCTTAGTTAATCTCGTGAAGTCAGACCTCGTACGTACATGATATTTTCAATGATATTAAATATTGCTATGATCGATTTAGCAATTCTAAAAAATTAAATATTATCTTTAGGCTCCGCCTTAACAGGTTAATACTTAATACCAAAGAACTTTATAGAGTTTTGAGAAAAAATTAAGTTGTAATTGACCTGCTTTGCTTAAATTACTACATTAACTCACAATTTAATTAAAATTTAGTTTGTAAAACAATATTATTTTAACCATTTTTTAAAAAATAAAACAAATCAACTAGATTTAATGCACGTAATACATAATTCTGACTTTAAACCTGGTCATAAAATAAAATAAATTTAAATAAATTGGGTTAATTTAACAACTTTGCTTTGGTTGGGAGTATACAAAAAAGATGAAGGGGCAATCCATAAACACTATTTTCAATGATATTCATTTGTGACTTTATTAGAGTTTAATGACAGGAAAAAAAAAAGGGTAAGTATTCATGTGTTGACATTAAATTAAAGACAATGGTATTTTTGAGAGGAACAAAAAAAAATAGAATTGGACATTAATTAACATGGGGAGGAAATGAATTTAAAAGCAAAGCTCCCAGCGAGGATCGAACTCGCGACCTTTCGCTTACGAAGCGAACGCACTACCACTATGCTATGGAAGCAAGATGCTCAACTCGTTTTTACATTATTATATCAATATTTCATACCTCTTGACTGTTTTAACCGCCTGATTCAGATGTACAAGATAACGGAGGGAGTGGCGTGGTAAGGGTTGGCGAAGGTTGATCCATCAGAAAGCTAGCAATCAACAAAGGATGGAAAAGGCTATTCCAGTTGACAATTTAATAGCAGCATATGTAGTTAATGGAAAAGCAAGCAAATTTCTCATTGAAGAGATCAATTGGTATTTTGAGTTTTACAAAAACATGACCAGTCTTCTGCAACTTTTTTTTTTGGGGGGTGGGGAGCTGTCTTTTGACAATGTTAATGTCTATAAAGATTAAAACGTAACCATTCAAGTTAGTTCTGCTGTGTAAAAGAAACTTCATCGCATTGCCTTTTCTTCTCGGATGGCTCATTTCCGTCCTCCAACTCTTCTCTATCTACTCTTTCGAGTTCTTCTGGATCAGTTTCGCCTCTTTTCCTTTGAGGAATTACTTGAAAGAATGAAGTTTTCCAATCTTTTGTTTCCACAAACTTGAGCAGGATCTCTACCACCTGGTTCACAGTGAGTACCTGCACTTGAATGAAAAAAGAAGCAAAGAGTTAGCAGAGAAAGACCATGAATTTTGAGGGCTTGAGGTACAAATCAACGAGAAACACAACATGGGGAAAATCTCCTATCCCACGTTGATGCCAGATAATGAATCGATGAGTTGTCTTGGTTACTTCAGCCACAACAACATCAATTTTTGAAACAAATGCATTTCTGCGCAAGTGAAGTACTTTCCTTTTTTATTGCAAAATGCCCTTAGTAATGAAAATTCTCCTAATAAATCATCTTAACTCTATGCCTGGGAGCAATGGGCTGGAAAGAGAAGTGTTTTGTGCACAACTTCACATATTGAGACCCTGTCCTACACTCTTTGATAAAGCAGTCACCCCATGATCATTTAAGTCTACCCCATTGTCCTCAGGAATTGAGACCCTGTCCAACACTCTTTGATAAAGCAATCAACCATGATCGTTTAAGTCTAGCCCATTGTCCTCAGGGATTGAGACACTGTCCAAAACTCTTCGGGCACCATTGCCACACATTGGATGGCAAAGAGTACAGCTCGCCCCTTGAACATTTAAAACTAGCCCTCTTTGCATGCAATTTTGTGTAATGGCAGTGCCACATTCCCAGTCCCGGTTTGCTCTAATACATGTTCTACAATCAATGTGATTTTGATGCACAAGTGATACAAAACTAAAAGAAAAGGAAAACAAAATAAGCACAGCACAATTAAATCTACGCAGTCAACATTTCAGGTCTTGAAAGAAAAACAAGCACATGCCAAGACAAAGATCAGTCATACCTGAGAACTTGACATCTTCAAGTAACTGCTTATAGGAAGTTTTGCTGTTTGGATTCCTTGCTCGTTTGCTTTCTTCATGGTTAAGCCTTTCCACCGATTCCGATCCACTAACCCGCCAACAATATATATTTTCTTCAGATCAAGTTCGTCTAGCACTGTTTCAGAATCTGCTGTAAGATACACCAAATTTTCCTTTTGATCTTGTAATGCTTCAATATATGATTGACTTTCCTTCTCAATACTCCATTTATCAAATCCTGGGAGCCTTTGCAATTGGTTCTCCATTTCCCCCCTGCACCCAGTCAACCAGAGGTGACCAGGGGATGCACATCTTCCATTCACAGCATAACAGTAAATGATCTGCCATTTAAATAGTGATGGTATAATAGTCAGCCATTGAAAAGCATAAGCTTGCATTTGTTTAACAACCCTATACCTTCCACCAACTACACAATTGTTCTCCAACAATGCCAATTGAACTGCCCACACTCTTGCCTATTAATACAAAATCAATTAATTAACCAAATAATCTCTTCAATACAAAGTTTCTTGCAAATGGCACAGATAACTTGTAGCCAAAATTCTAGTATAAATATGCAAATTAAAAACTTCGTTGAAATGCCATAAATCTGACTTATCTATTGTATCTATTGCGCGAATACTCTGACCATATTACAGGGTTAATTCATTCCTCTTAAGTCTTAAGAACGATATCACCAACCTCTTTCGAGCGGAGCTGTGTTGAAACTCAAAAATACAGAAATTCACTCATTTCTCCACCCTCATAATTCAGCCAACTAAATTTAACTGAACTGTTAGCAACAATTCTCACTTCAAATGAATCTAACACATCCTTAAGAACAAATTCGCCAACGCCATTTCTATGCATTACAGTAAAGTTCTTAACAATGTATCACAGCTCTATTCCTATACAAAGCCGTATTGAACCAACATATGAAATCAATCATTTCTCCAAATGGGTCATCATAGTTTGACCCAAAAACTCAATCCAGCAACTATCAAAACCAATCCCTACTCAAAAACCAATCCAACACTAACATTATAAAGATAAAACCATTATTAAAAACGAAAAGGTTTTAAACTTTAACACTATAAAATTAAAGCTCACCTGTTGAACAAGACTGTGAATCTCAATGTTAGTCATAAGATCAGCAAACTCAAGATCAATCACAATATTCTGACCAAATTCTTTAGCTTTCCTAAGCCTCTGCGTCTTCTCTTCTTTCTCTTCTGCCCTCTTCCCCATTCTCTCTTTCCTTAACTCTCTCCTTGACTCTATAAGCTTCAACCTTTCTTCTTCACTTGCACAGCTTGATAGTTTCTCTTCCCATTCTCTTCTCTTCCTCTCTCCTTCTTTCTTTTTTTGCTCCTTCATTTGTGCCTTCTTCTCTGCTTTCTTTGCTTCCCATTTTTGCTGCTTCAGGAGTTTCTTCTTTGCGTTTTTGGAGAGTGTGGTGTGCTGTGAATTGGGTTGGTTCTCTAGGGTGTTTTGGTCATTTTGCTTTGTTTCTTTCTCTTCCTCCATTGAAGCAGAAGGGGAGCGTCGAGGGTTTGGTTCAATTTTCAATTAAGGCTTTGAAGGGGAAATGGTAGAACGATGTCGTATTTGGACCATGAGGATTATATATTGATCATGATGACTTATTGGCTTGTTGCGGACAAAGGCCTAAGGCCCGGAGGATGTTTGATGGCTAATGCATGGTAATAAATGTGTGGCAAAAATAATCTAATTATTAAAAATTAGTTAATTGGATGCTTAATCATTATATGTTTAAATAAAATCTTGCATAAAAGTATTTATTTTTTCTTATAAATTTTAAAAATTTTAATGGCGAAATATGTTTTAAAGCTATTTTTTGAGTTTTTTTTTCTAAAATACTTTTTAGAATTTTATTTGTTTGTTTTTTGTAAAATGTTTTATAGAAGAAAACAAGTAAATATAAAATATTTTGCAACAATTAATTCATTTATTTTAAAATATTTTCAATTTAGAAACTTATGTAAAATATTTTATGCATAATAATATATTTAGGAGTGTAGTAGCTTTTTTTTAGAAATATATTTGACTTGAAAAAAATATCAAATTAATAATTATTTTTATTGTTTTTAATATATTAACATTAAAAATAAAAAATATCATTTTGATACAAATAAAAAAATACTTTTATATAGTACATCAAAAACTCATCAGTGGTGGCTAAAATAAATTGTTTGATTAAAAGAGTTTTTAAAAAATACCATGAAACGAAGTTAGTTAACGTGTTTCCTTGTTTTTAGAGACCGACGTAGGCCTAACATGATATTTTTAACCTTAAAACAAGTTCAAAAAAAAGTTTTGTCAAGTTAGTATTATGTCTTGATTAAAATTGGATTTTAACATTTAAGTCCGTGTGTGTTATAGTTCTAAAGACTGATGTAAACCTAGTATAATGTTTTTAACTGAAAATAAAATTAATAATAAGTCAACAAGTCTTTTTAAATAGTCAAGCTTAATATTTTGTTCAACTTTATGTAGTATAAAAAAATAACAATAATAAAACAAGGATCAAGAAATATAAATAAAAAAACTAAAATTAAAAAATTATAGAGTTGTGAGACTCTTAATTCACATGGACATGATGCCAACTTGATGAAAAATCCATTAATAATAAATAACTTGCAAATAAATTTAGAAAAATAATGTGTATAGTTAATGGGATGCATGAAATGAACTTATAAAAATATATAGTTAAGTTAATTTTTCATTGTAAATGATGCGGTAAAATTGTAAATGAATTTATAAAAATATATCGTTTAGAAAATTGATGTTAGGCGTGACGAGATAAAGCACATAAAAGGAATAAAATCAGTTGGTCTAAAAGACACCATTGGATCAGGTAAAAAAAAAGGAAGGGAATAATTTGTTTCAGAGGTATTTTCTTTTTTAATTTTCTCTTTCTTTTTTTATTTGTAAAAATAAACAAATAATAATAAAGTTTCACATAACAATAATCTTAATTTATAAATAATTAATTCCTTCTATATTAGAATGATAAGAAAAAAGAAAAAGAAATCCTCCATATCATAAGAAATCATCGAATCCAAATTGAAACAACAAAAAAAATCTTTTTGATTGAAATAAATGTCTAGTATTTTGCATTTGTCAGGTAATAATCACAATTACTCTTGGTTTGTAAAATAAGAAAACTGTATATATATATATATATATATATATATATGCAAATGATTAATTTTTATCAAACCCTAAAATCTATGGACCTCCTATAAATACAGGCTTTTGAGGTTCAAATAGCATACCATATGCACTCCAACAATTTAATTCCTCTAGCTATATCAAATTTAATTTCAAAGACATGGCTAGGATCTCTTCCTTGATAATGAAAGTTCTTGTCGCTTTCCTGCTCATCACATCATGTTGGTTGATTTCTCCTTTCCCTATCTCTTAATTATTTTTTATTTATGTTTTTTAAATTAATATTTCTATGCAGGTATTTGACATGTGAATATATTTTATTTTATTTTTATTTTTACGGTGGAGATTCATGGGAAAAGTTTCTGCAGGTGTTTCAGTGGTGATGGTGAGGGCTGCGGTGCCATGTAGGAATTTTATTGATTGTTTTGGCAAAATCCCTTGTGATATGCCAAAAATAATATATTGTAAAAATAACGAATGTGTATGCGACGATCAAGAGAAACCTCTGGCAGTCAAGAGAGAGTCATCTCCTCTTGTATAACCCTAGATCATTGAGCTTCGTGTTTAATAAGAAAACTGCCCACAATATATTTAAAAGAATTGTTTTAGGGTTTGTTTGTTATTGCTGATTAATAGAGGGATTTTTGTTGTTCTATTATTTTGTCAATTTTTTATATTTATTTTATTTTATTTTATATGAAAACCCTAATTTTAAATACAATTGCAATCTTCAAGGATGTTGTTTAATTATTCCCTAAATTAGTGCAAAAATATTTACTAACACTATTCATGAAATGTTGTTTCAAGTGATAAAAATTGATAACAAAATTAATTTGTTATAAATGTTTTGGTTTAGATGTGAATGGTTTTTTTAAAATATAATTAATGTAGAAAAATTAAGTTAATTTATTACATATAGAAAATAAATTTCTCGATTGTACAAATCATTAAAAACACAAGAATTTTTATTTTCATGGTTAATCATAATTACTAATTATTAACCAACTTTTACTTGTTCATATTAATCAATTGTTATATACTCACACATATAAACCTTTATAAATTAATATCATTGAAACCATTAAAATTTATTGACTAATTTATATATTATTTACATTTTAAATTTAGAGAACAAAAATATTATTTAATTGAGGTGAGTAATTTATGGATAAATTGAACAATTAACTCATAAAACTAAAATAAATAACAAAATAAAACTTTTTTAAAAAAAATTTAGCGAAGTAACATAATTTAACCTTATCATATTTTAAAAACACAACATTTAAATAATATCGTGTTTCACAATCTCCATGACATCGGTTTTATTTATACATACATAAATACATATATATATATATATAATCCCAACAGGCAACATTCTAATAAAAAAAAGATGATGATTTTTTTACTTGCATACTTTAATAAATGCACATATTAAAAGGACAAGAAACTAAATATGTATTTTTAATTTAATTTACAATGGATATTTTTTTTTCTAAAATTGGTATAAAAAATATTATTATTATTATATAGCCAATATATCATCTGAGCTTCTATTTAAACTATCAAGTACAAACAACGTATGTGATCTATATCGATCTTGCATGCATGAATCAAGTCAACTCTCTAAAATAAATTGTTTTGTCCATTTAGTCCTCAAGCTATTTTAGCCATCATTAATATTTGATGAAATAACCCCCGTACTCTTTGTCATCTATCATTCCCAATGAACTTGTTTAGACCTCGTCCGTCTCTAACACATATGTCCGAAAACCACAAATTTTAAAGTACATAATCCCCCAAAATCTTTGAGATTTTGTTCTTCTGTTTGAATTTTTCAATTGAAAAATTAATAAATCAATGTTTTTTAAATATTTTTTGAATATACAGATATAAAATATATAAAATATTATTTTGATATATTTTTAATTGTTTTTTTTAAAAATAATCTATACCGAATTACCAAATATAAATATTAAAAAAAAAAAAACTTTAGCGTGCGATGATGACGAGAAGAGATTTGTAAAGTCTTCAACCCAAGGCCTCGTGAGCGCGGGATCTTAGATTATATTATCAAAAGATTGATTCATAAATTAGGGTTTGGTCTGGCCTGAAGTGGAAGAAGGACCATACAAGATTTTCACCCCACACTTAAGGTGAAAAACACAACTAGCAAAAGGAAAGAAATAGTTAAAAAAGATAAAGTATAGAAGAAAATGAAAATCCACACGTGAGCATCTGCGAAATACTTAGATTTGTTAATAAGGTAGCAGAAATTTATGTGATTTCACTTACATTTCGAGTTCATTTCGCCTTCTTGTCCGCAAAACACACACAAAATCAAAACCCCCCAAAATAGAAGAAAGCTTTAAACACACACATAAAAAAGACGAGCCCTTTAACCCCATCGACATGTAAGTGAGAGAGAGAGAGAGAGAGCAGCAGTTTAGTTTTGTCTGAAAAATTGAATCTTGGAAATTAAAAAAACCACCAAGCGTTTCTTTTTAGAATGGGAGAGGAGAAGAAGCTCGAAGAGAAGTTAAAGGAGGTGGGATCCAAGCTGGAAACACTTCCTTCTACTAAAGATGGTGTTGTTAAACTTCTGAAGGTAAGCCCAATTTTTGAATTTTAGTAAAAATTTACTCTGTTTGTTTGCCGAGAAAAACCTAGAAAGGCAATGAAAAGAAGTGAAGGTCGGTTTGTTGGAGCTGAATTGTTGCGTTGGGGTTTGTTGCATGGGAAAATTGCTTGTAAGAAGGGCTTAAAGTTTGGAGCTTTTTTAGGTTAAGCTAGTCAAGTTTGAATTTTTTGAGTAAAGCAGATTGTTTAGGTGAACTTTTTTTTGTTTGTCTAGGGTTATATTCGAGGGAGTTTGGTTGAATTAGGGTTAGTAGCGCAACCATTTAAAAGGGTTCACCGCTCGTGAAAAATTTCGCTTGGTCGCTTGTTAAATTTGCCTCTTTTGGTCCTAAAGTGTATCCTGTTGTTGAGCTCTTCAGAATTTTGGTTTCTAGGACTGAATTGCTGTCCTCTGCTGAGGAAAGTGGATGCTTAGTGAAACAGAAAAGGATGACAAGGAAAAATCTGAATCTGACTAGATTTATGAAGCTTAGACGGGTGGAAACTTCCGGGCTACTCAGATTAACATGTCAAATATGAAAGAATTGTTGTTCTAACTTTCACATTGTTTGTGTGTTGAATCTTTTGAGATTAAAATTTATGGCTTTGATGCAAGATTTTGAATATTCTGATAGAGTTAAGGAGCCTTAATATTGATTTTCTTTTACCATCAAATAAAGAAAGGAAAGAGAAACTGAATCAGGAGCTGAATTTGTGTTGTTTCATAATGTTTTGACCTGTAAGCTACTGTTTATAAAGGTTTTTTTTACTGTATTGGACCTCGGTTTGTGTTTGGAATCTATTAATGAGATGACCCTGGGATGTGTTTGGGATCTATTAATGATTTTGAGTTTTAGGCAATAGTGTTGGGTTTTTCTATTCCCTAATGCAACAGATGTACAACCCTAGGGTTCTTGTTTGGATTTTAATGTGCTGAAAATATTTCCTTTATGGATTTACCTGCAGCAAGCTGCTACTTGTCTTTCTGAGATGGATCAGTCACCACCGGCTTCAGTGTCAGAGTCAATGCAGCCTTTTCTTGATGCAATTGTAAAGCCAGAATTGTTGAAGCATCAAGATAGGGATGTTAAGCTTCTAGTTGCAACCTGTATTTGTGAGATAACCCGGATCACTGCACCCGAAGCTCCTTACAGTGATGATGTTTTAAAGGTTTGTTTACTTTACTAGCTCAATTAATTAATAGAATTAGTTAATATACCTCATTACTGATCATAAAAGTTTGCAATTTTAATCCAATCTCAATGGTGCATATCTTTGTGCAGGATATATTCCACTTGATCGTAGGCACATTTAGTGGGTTAAGTGATACTGGTGGTCCATCATTTGGAAGGAGAGTTGTTATTTTGGAGACTCTTGCCAAATATAGGTCTTGTGTTGTGATGCTGGATCTTGAATGTAATGATCTGGTGAATAAGATGTTCAGTACATTTTTTACTGTTGCCAGGTGTGTTTTGTTCATTTTATTTTCAGAGACAGAATAAAGGGCTTACATTTATAGTGCTTCCATCTGATTTTTCTTAATCTTGAAAATTCTTCTCTGGTTGACTTGCAAAGATGGTTCATATTTGCCGCTGAAGTTTTGAAGCCATGTTCTTTTATTTTGCACTTTCACCTTTTCCATGCACTTACAACAAGTAACACCACTGGGTTATTAACTTTAGATCACTGTTCATTGCAACAGTATAAATTACAGACAATCAGTTTATAATTCCTTTTCATTATTATTGAAATTCTTGGGTGGGTGGTGGTTGTTTCATCACCCAGTGGAGTGTGCCATTGAACTTAAATAATAACTAGATTTCTTGTGTGTATTTGTGACACAAGGTTCTTGTAGAAAGCCCATACACTATTGTCTCTGTGTCTCGTCTTTCTTATAGTTTGGACACATTATATGACTATATAGTTTCTCTAATTTTTTTTTTCCAGTCCTTTACATGGCTGTTTATTGATAGCATCAAATGATCACTACCTGGATCATTGTATTGCAAATGATACGGCTGTACTTATGTCCTAATACACAAGAGGGGATGGATATTGGCTGTTTCCCTACCCCTCTCTTGGCTTTGCCCAACCTTTTTTCTTCATTATTGTTTTCATGAATTAAAGGATTCCTTGTACGAGATTTAATGGATATTGATTAGAGAACTTTGACAAATGCAGTGATGATCATCAAGAAAGTGTATTATCATCAATGCAAACAATAATGGTTGTTCTCATAGAAGAAAGCGAGGATTTCAGAGAGGATCTTCTACTTGTTATCTTATCTGTATTAGGTCGTAACAGAAGTGTAAGTACCTCTACTCTTTGCTGGTGTATGATGTGTGCTCTATAGTTATTGTCAACATTTACTCTTGCTTAGTTTTTCTTATCATGCTTTTGATGGAGCTCAGTCTGTAAAACTTGTTTTTCCAGGATATCTCCATGTCAGCAAGGAAACTTGCCATGAAAGTTATAGAGCTTTGTGCAGGAAAACTTGAAGCTGGCATAAAGCAGTTCCTCATATCATTAATGTCAGGAGATAGCAGGTTGGCAAATAGTAAAATCGACTACCATGAAGTTATATATGATGTTTACCGTTGTGCTCCTCAGATCCTATCAGGAGTCGTTCCATACCTCACAGGAGAGCTGCTGGTAATTACTAATCCAGTATAAGCTTACAATTTATCAAAATTTGCTGATTAGTTTCTTAATACATGAGGTTCAACATTTGCAGACCGATCAGCTAGACACTCGTTTAAAAGCAGTGGGGTTGGTTGGGGATCTATTTTCTTTACCTGGCTCTGCCATCACAGAAGCATTTCAGCCAATCTTTTCAGAGTTTTTGAAAAGATTGAGTGATAGAGTAGTTACCATCCGGATGTGTGTCCTTGAATGTGTCAAAGGCTGTCTTTTGTCAAATCCTTTTCGAGCAGAGGCAGCTCAAATCATCTGTAAGTCCTTGGATGGAGAGGCTTTGCAAGTTTATATAAACGATTCCCGGTTGATTTTGACCCGGTTCAATGTTTGCAGCTGCCCTTTGTGACCGACTGTTGGACTATGATGAGAATGTTCGAAAGCAGGTTGTTGATGTAATCTGTGATGTAGCATGCCATGCCTTGAATTCTGTCCCTGTCGAAACCATAAGGCTAGTTGCAGAACGTCTTCGAGACAAATCTGTATGTCACACCTTTCCTTTTTTTCCCTGTTCCCAAATTATTTCTTAACTATATACTAGTTGGTATCTATAGTGTTCTGACGTGTGCATTTCTTTTTGTTTGGAATTCCCAGCAACTTGTTAAAAGATATACTATGGAGAGAATGGCTGAGATATTCAGGGTTTATTGTGTAAAGTCTTCTGATGGCTCAATCAATCCTGGTGAATATGATTGGATTCCTGGAAGGATTTTGAGATGTTTGTATGACAAAGATTTCAGGCAAGATTTCTTGGCTTGTGTGCTAACCTGGATATATTAAAATATATAATATATATGCACCCACACACACACAGAATCATCTATTTTCCCATTCATCTGCTCTATTGAAGGCCAGGTCCCTCCTTTGCTGTCTTCATGAGCTGCAATTATCTTGGACTGCTTGTCTACACTAATGTAAATAACTTAGTTGCTTTTTACAGAAAAATGTGCTACTTTATCTGATGCCATGGCGCTTTCTTAGTACCTCCTTCTCAACAGAATATCTGTTAAACATGTTTCTAACACAGTAATCTGTTCTGCAGATCAGATACAATTGAATCTGTTCTTTGTGGCTCTCTGTTTCAGACTGAATTTGCAGTAAAAGATAGATGTAAATATTGGGTAAGAATCTTCTCTGTCATAGACAAAGTTGAGGTGAAAGCTCTTGAAAAAATACTGGAGCAGAAGCAAAGGTATGTTGAAAATGCTAGATTTGACATGGCAACTCAAGCTGAAATTGCTAAATCTGTGTTTATTTGATGAATTGTGCTCTGATTTTCAGGGGATTTCCTCTTGGTTTGCAGGTTACAGCAGGAGATGCAGAGGTATCTATTACTGAGGCAGTCGCATCAGGTTTGTAAATTTTGGAGATTAGATTATTTATATTCAGCAAAGAGATTCAATTAAGAAAATGAAAATCCAACAATTGGTTCTCATTCAAATACAGGACAGAGATACTCCTGAGATCCAAAAAAAGGTTCTGTTCTGTTTTCGGATCATGTCTCGCTCCTTTGCAGAGCCTGCCAAGGCTGAGGAAAATTTTCATATAGTTGATCAATTGAAAGATGCCAATATTTGGAAGATTTTAACAAATCTACTCGATCCAAGCACTACCTTCCATCAAGCTTGCACTGGTCGGGTAAGTGATATTATATTAAATGGTTGCGGAAAGTTTATGAGCACGGTCAATATCTGATAAGTAATCTAACAATTCAGTGTTAGCTGTGAATGTTATGAACTGTAGTCCAATCTGTGGGGGACCTATTGAGTTGACTAAAGTGAGAGTGGCCTTGCTTTTCTTAATTAGGAGTTTTTATATGTCAAGCCAATTTTTAATTAATAGTTGATGAAGCTGCATTTGCATTTTTCTTTTCCCATTTTTTTGTGGAGAATTTACTCCATAAAGAATTTCCCTTTCTTGCAGGATGATTTACTTAAAATACTCGGCGAGAAACACCGACTCTATGATTTTTTGAGCAGTCTTTCGATGAAGTGTTCTTATTTACTTTTCAACAAGGAGCATGTGAAAGAAATTCTTTCGGACGTCAACACACATAACTCTGCTGGAAATATGCATTTTACTCGATCTTGTATGGATTTACTGGTGGTAAGAACATGTCAATTATACATCTTATTGATGATGAGTTTTTTATCAACCATGTGATCTATGTTTGCACACTCATACATTTTTGTCACTCTATGGTCTTTAATGCTATTTGATGCAATTGCATCCCTTCACCCACAAACTTTTTTGTTTTTACAATTATATCAAACACAGGGTCTTTTTCTATGTGTTTGCTTGTACTGTTGCAGCTGTAGTAGGAAGCTGCAGCACTTCAGCCTTCAATTTGTTTGACAATCTTATCTGAATCTTCTTTTATTTGTTTTTTGTTCACATTTTGACTTGCACATTTTACTATTTTGCTGTGAAAAAACAAACGCCATCTATAGATTTATTTTTTTTATGAATTTTCAGATTCTTGCTCGCTTCAGTCCATTGCTGCTTGGTGGCTCAGGGGAAGAGCTAATAAATTTTCTGAAAGATGACAACGAAATAATAAAAGAAGGTGCTTTGCATGTTTTGGCAAAGGCTGGTGGTACAATCCGAGAACAACTTGCGGAGTCATCAAGGTGTGTTGCATGAAATTATTGACATTTAGAGCCAGATAATTGTATGTAAATGTTTATACTCTTCTTATTACTCACCTGCAGTGCAATTGACCTTATATTGGAGAGGCTTTGCTTAGAAGGTAGTCGAAGACAGGCCAAGTATGCTGTGCATGCCCTAGCAACAATCACAAAGGATGATGGGCTCAAGTCCCTCTCTGTTTTATACAAGGTTCCATTTTTGTCTTTGTTGGTGTCTGCATGCATTATCATTAGAGTTTTGGAATGCTCCATATGTATGTTAATACCAGCATTCATGGTATTTCTTTCTCAATTTGCAGAGACTCGTTGACATGCTGGAGGAGAAGAGACATTTGCCTGCTGTACTACAATCTCTGGGATGCATAGCACAGGCTGCAATGCCGGTTTTTGAAACTAGAGAAAATGAAATTGAAAAATTCATTAAGAACAAAATTCTAGAATGCAGTAGTGTATGCATTTGCAAATCCCTAACTTGTGCAATGATTTGGGTTGACTTGATAATAACTAGTCTTATTATTAGAGTTGCTTCTGTTTCGCAGAAATCAGAAGATAATACAAAAGCTTGCTGGGACGACAAAAGTGAACTTTGTTTGTTGAAGGTAGTTGGAGTTGTCCTTTTTTTTCCATCCTTTTGAAGATTAAAAACAATAGCCTTAATATCAGCATTTTACTTAATAATTTGGTCTGGATATAGATCACATTGCCTTCTTTCTCATGTAATTTTTAGAATATATATTATTCCCTGACCACTTTACAAATTGGATTCTATTAAAAAATTGCTTGCAGATATATGGAATTAAGACATTGGTCAACAGCTACTTGCCGGTTAAAGATGTTCAACTTCGTCGTGGTATTGACAGCCATCTGGAAATCCTTAGAAACATACTTCTTTTTGGAGAAATATCGAAAGATATTGAATCAAGGTATTATGTTTATTGCTTTTTTATTAGTTTATGGATAAACTGTTGTCTGTTCCCCCTTGGGCTTGTTAGGTTTGCAATTTCATATGTATTTTCTTTTTATCATACAGTTCAGTTGATAAGGCCCACTTGAGGCTTGCTTCTGCAAAGGCAGTTCTTCGTTTGTCGAAGCATTGGGATCATAAGATATCTGTTGATCTCTTGCATTTAACCTTGAGGACACCAGAGGTGGAGTTTTTTGAAGTGTTCTCTGAAAACATAACAATACAATTTCATTTCCAGGTTATATGTAATGAAATGATTTTTGCTGTTAGTAATCCCCTTCCATTCCCTCTCTTCTTTCTTTTGGGTCATGCAGATTGCTTTCCCACAAGCTAGGAAATTATTCCTGAGTAAAGTTCACCAATACATCAAGGACCGGGTTCTGGATCCAAAGTATGCTTGTGCCTTCTTATTTAATATGACAGGATCCAAACCCCTTGATTTTGAGGAGGTATTTCTACTGTACTTGATTTTTTCAAACAATTGTTACCTATGGTCAAATTAACAGATACCATGCGTGCCGCCATGGTAAAATTTCTGAAGTTTTGTTGTCTGTTTTTGCATTTTACTTGGAATGGCAGGAGAATCAGAACCTTGCTGATATTATTCAGATGCTCCAACAAGCTAAAACTCGACACGTCCCTGTGCAAAGTGATGCAAATCCCTTGTCAGTTTATCCTGAATATATTCTCCCATATTTGGTCCATGCTCTTGCTCATCAATCATGTCCTAATGTAGATGAGTGCAAGGATATTAAAGCATTTGAACCAATATACCGGTACATCTAATTGCACATTTTGTTGTCTTAGATGTGCTTTTTGTAGGTTATCTCATACAATGTTATTTTATAAATAAAGGCCGCCTAGATTTTATTGAGAATGCCAGAAAACTTAGAGGGAATAACATTATTTCCACCCTTCTTTCCAGGCAACTGTACTTGATCCTTTCCATGCTGGTGCATAAAGATGAAGGTGTCAAGTTGGAAGCTGGTATCAACAAGGAGAAGGAGAAGGAGAAAGAAAATGAGAAGGAGAAGGACAATGACAAAGACAAAGACAAAGACAAAGAGACCAACTCTCTCATAGTTTCCATCTTTCAGAGTATAAAGTGCTCAGAAGATGTAGTTGATCGAGAGAAGTCAAAGGTTGGGGAAAAATGTCTCTGAGTTTGTATTTATTGTTATCTTTTATAATCATGGGAAGGTTAAACAAAAAAACACTATCCATCAAGAACTTATAAAAATCAACTTGAAGTTCAATGAAAGCAAAATGCTAATCTTATGCATGTTGATTTTAACATTTACAGAATTCACATGCTATCTCTGAACTTGGGCTGTCAATCATCAAGCGCTTAGCTCCCAAGGAGGATGATTTACAAACCTTGCCTTCACCAGTTTCTTTGCCTCCACTGCTGTACAAAATATATGAATATAAAGAATGCGAAGATGCTGTGGTATGCTCTTCCAAAATATCATTTACCTTGTTGTAGTAAATGTATAACTGATATTGGTAAACATGGGTGGTGCCTCATCTTAGTATAACCTTATCCACTTCACTTGGATATTATTTATTTTAGTATCTGTCTCAATAGTCAATTATCAGCTCCATTAATGACGCTGTGTGCCTTTTCATAGGCAAATGAAGGGAAAACATGGTTGGCTGAAGAAAGTGTCTTGACCCACTTTGACTCGCTTAAGTTTGAAACTAATGGAACTGTAAGTTCTATTGCTTACAAGCATCTTCAGAGATGCAGTAAATATTTAGTGATAGTCTTTTGTGGCATATGTGACTTTTAGCATCTTATGGCAGTCCTTTTTGTCACATCAGGCTAGTTCAGATATTGCTGGGGATGAGGTTCTAAATGACAGTGAAAGAGAAGCTAATGAAGTGACTCTTGGGAAAATGATAAAGCAATTAAAATCTCAGGGAAATAAAGGTGGAAAAACAAAAAAGAACAAGTCTTCAGCAGCTAAAGTGAAAGATGCTGAAAACGATGTTGATATCTTGAAGATGGTCCGGGAGATCAATTTGGATAATATGGGGCTATCTAATATGTTTGAGTCAAGCAATGGGCACAAAGATCTAAGTGGGAAGATAAAGTCAGAATCAGAGCATCAAAAAGTGAAAAAAGGAAATGTTAGTGATATGACACCTGTGCCGGTACCTAAACGTCGAAGATCATCATCTGCTCATAATGCTTCTAGATTTCCCCGAAGTCTTTTAAAGGATCCTTCGAGAGCTTCAGAGGATGATTCAAGCCCTGATTTGAAAGGAAAAAAGTCCAAGTCCAAGAGCGCTGGATCTGAATTGTTGGTATCAGGCATTCAAAAGAAGAAAAATGTCTCATCCAAACTTAAAGGCAAAAGCTCTGAGTTGGGTGACAATGGCAAGGAAAATGAAGTTGGAGAATCTGACAAAGATAACCTGATGGTAAGCTTTTCTCCTTGTCAGTAAACTTTTAAAGGCACACGATAATTACTTTCTTGTAGTCATTAATTCTGTGAATATACTTCTGATACTTAAGCCTGGTGTGCTAATGGAGACTGATAAGGTCAATACAACTAATAGCCCCCAGTCTTTGACTGGTTCTATGAAGAAGCGGAGAAGAAGTGTAGCAGGGTTGGCCAAGGTTAGCGTCTTTACCTCCTTTCCATTTATACCATCTTGATTTACCATTAAACATGATCGTGTTATCATGAAACTGATTTATGTTTTACAGCTACTGGATAACATGGTGATGCTAATCTAGATTCTAGACTTTGAATGGGATATTGGATGTAATCCTAAATTTACTAGCATCCTCTAAAAGCCATTCATTACCGAATGTAATCACCTCCTTTCTCTCTACTTTCTTTACTATACCCACCCTTTCCCAATCATGTAGTTTTGACCTCACTTTTTATCAAACATTCCTCTAGCTTCCTTAAAACTTTACCCACGAATGTGCTGAAAGTTTTCTTGTGTATTTGCAAGAGTTGGCGCTTTTTTTTTTTTCTTAATACAGTTACCTTATAATTTATTTTTCTCGGGTTCTTTTTCACTCATTATTAAACTGGACAATTTCTCTGCTAGCAAATTATTGTATGCCCTCCCTCAACTTTTATTACCTTTCAGTGCACAACGAAGAAAAGTGGCATTAATATTGAGGAGATTATGGGTTACAGAATAAAAGTTTGGTGGCCCATGGATAAGAAGTGAGTATTCTACATTTCTCTTATTGTTGCGTCATTTCAAAATACTCCATTCTGCTATGTTTTTTCTTGGTGGCGTTGTTCATTGTGCAGATGCACCATTATGTATAATGTATATAGTGTTAGAATACACAAGATGTTGTCGAAGGAATTTTACAATAGCAAGAGGCTGTTGCATAACAACACTTTCTTTACTACCAATTAAGGCAGCTCCATCTAATACTTGTTTACCGTGTTTTCTCTACCTTCTGCTCTCTCTAAACCTCTCTATTATAGCTAAAAATGGGGAACATGCTTCCCTATTTTCAAGTACAGTTTCTGCCAAGAATCTGCCATAATATCAGAGCTAGATCTTTAATTTTAATATGATATCAGAGTCTTGATGATCAAATGATCACGAGTTTGAATCTCTCCACTCTCATTCTCTCTTCTAATTAAAATATAATTAAGAGTACTAGATAATGGGTGTCTGTGCAAGTTTTAAGCCCAAAGGGCTTTAACTTGAGAGGGTGTGTTTGAGAGTAATATAAATCTATATTTTGGGGCCTCACGTAACAACTTAAGCTTTTAGATGAGATTGTTCTTTTACATATAGTAAGGGGAGGATTAGGGTTTGGCTAGATATTAAAGCTCAAAACTTTTCATGATGTAATACAACAGCTTTTCTTCTCTTCAAATTAAATTTAGAAAACTTGAAGATACATTTTTGATGCATTATACTTGCTAAATTGACAGGTTTTATGAAGGCACCATCAAATCTTATGATCCTTTGAAAAGGAAACATGTGGTATGTTGTATCACTTCTCCTTTCACATATTTTGGGACTGACTGAATTAATTTATTTCTCATTTTGTGCATCATTTTGGTGATTATAGATATTATATGATGATGGAGATATAGAAGTACTCCGTTTAGAAAAAGAGCGGTGGGAGCTCGTTGACAATGGGCCCAAGCGCACAAAGGTCTTACTCTATTCAATCTCCAACATTGTTTTTGAAGCTAAACCAACTGCACTTTTATTTCAAGAAAATCTACCAGCAGTGACTTACCTTTTCCTCTGTACCATTTTCAGAAGTCAAATTCATTTAAGCGCACCCCTTCAAAGGACGTGTAAGTATCAATGTCTCATCTTCCATTGAAAAATTAGAATATTCTTCTCATATTTAAAGGTCTCATGAAAAAAAACCTAGTGGTGCTTCATAAGTTTGCTGCAATGTTCTGTTCTCTGGGACTTTTTTTTATGGCATTATGCAATGCCTGTATGTTTCTTACATGTTTGAATTACAAAAAAACTTGTCCCTTTGGAATATCCATGCCCCTCATTTGCCTAATATGTTTATTTTAACTGTCTTGCAGTTCACCTGCTCAGAAAAATAGAACATCCAGTAGTTTAAGTCAGAATAAGAAGTCAGTGACAATGTGAGTTGGAAATTTTTAATCATTGATGTAGTCGCTTACTTATGTTTCATTTTCATTCAAGCACTGTAAAATGGATTGAACTTTGTTTTCTAGTGTTAAAAAGAAAAGAACGCCATCAAAAAACTTAAAGCGTGTGCATAAAGAGCCAAAGAACAAAGTTGATTCTGATGTATCAAGCCCTGAACATACCATGGCATCTGGAGGAGATAAGCTGAAATCAGGTGAAGCTTTTTTCACGCTTTTCAAATTGATTTTGTTTGTTATATATGCTGTTGATGTACAATCTTGCATGGGCAGTATGTAGAGAGTTCATTTGTTTTCTTACTGATTCTCCATATTCATTTCATCCTCTTTCAGATGATTCTGAAGGGGATCATGCTGAAAGGTTGTCCCAGGGCATGATGGATGTCGATGAATCTGACAAGGAAGTGGTGTCAATTTCCAAAGGTAAACACTTGGAAGACACAGAGGAAAGATCAAATCATTCTGAGGAATCTGATGGAGAAGTGAAATCCAATTATGAAGCAGAAGTTTCTGAAGATATGGAAAGCATACCAGAAGATGATAAAAAAGGTGATCCCAGAGAGGAATCCCATTCAGAAGAGAAAGACGTAGATGAATCAAGTGAAGCCTTGGGAGTGGAAGTCAATGAAGACAAATCAGATTCTGAAGGGAATCGAGATGTAGATGTCAGGAAACCTAGTAGAAAATCAAAGAAGCTCCGTAAGAAATCATCAAATCCTGTCAATGAAGAGGATGCTGAAATCTCTGACGATGAAACTCTTGTACTAGCCTCTAAACCCCTGATTATTTATGCATTACAAAATTGTGTGTTATCAAGATTCTAAGTTCACTCTTGTCAAATGCAGAGCAATTGGAAGCATAAAGTAGGGAAATCAGCATCAAGACGAGCAAGGTGAGCCATTTAGGCTGTAGATCAATCTCCAGGAAATTTGCAAAGCTTTAGTTTTCATGCCCTCCGTTTAGTTGGTGTAGCTGGTGCAGAATCAAAGAAGTTGAAAGCCATTCATCGATGTAAACACACACTAATAAAGTCTCAAGCGGTTGCCTTTGCACAGATGATTGTAAAGTAACCTAAGGCCTTCCCAATGCTAAGGTAGGAATGTTAGTGTTAGTTTCCAGGACGGTGGTAGATGATAGGTTGGTGTCTTTTGTTCACGGGTTGTAGTCCTAGTGCATGTTTTCTAACCTCCTGGATTGGTAAATTGATAGGTCACTTGTATAGTTACAGTTGGGGATACTGTTGTATGTCAGAAGGATATTTATTTTGATTCTGGGAACCCATGGAATTATAAATTGACTGCATATCTTGTTACTTGGTTTTGTATGAATCTATTCTTCTCTCCTCCCTCTTCTCCTTCGGTGATATGCTAGTTCTTGTGGTGACAACACTCAGCTGCATTGCATTAGCTTTCCTCGAAAACTTCTTGTGATGACTAATGTTAGGAAGGAGCACAGCTGATGCGAGTTGGAGTTTTACTAAAAATAGAAATGTTGAAATGGCAAGGACTATTTGTGGGCACCTTAGTTGGACATTAAGCTTAGCTTGTGTCTTGAATTTCATCTACATAAGGAGGTGGTTTTATCACTCCATTGGCATCCGCTTCTTAGATTTCGTCATTTGTGGGGCATTAGTTGTATGGACAATAGTCTGTGACATACAGGCCTGAAATATTAGTGTGATCTGGCTTATGCTTCTCTCTGGGTCATTCAAAGCATGTTAGCGGCCGACTTAGCTTTGCTTTCTGCTTTGAAGCTTCGATATCTGGTGGAGTCTCACTTTCCAATTTCATGATTGGTCCTTTATCAGTGAGCCCATTAAGATTCAATCATTACAAGCTTTAATTACAACAGCCATGTGAAACTCGTTTTACATAATAATTTGCACCGACCTTGTAATATATGTATAACCATCTCTGTACCAATTCTTTATGAAAGCTTCAATTAAGATATTTCCTCCAGATTTCGATTTTAAGAATGTAATGTTGTATTCTGTATCTCATATGGGTCATTTATCGGGATACGCTTTTTTCATGCCAGAAAAAAAGTAGTTTGATGCAATAAAAAATATATATGTTGACTCCATTGTTTAAATTTGGAAAATCAAAGAAGAGATTCATAACTTTTTAGCTATCAGGCCAGACCCTACTCTAACATTATCAATCATCAATCTCTCCAAGCTCTACCAACAAGAAATATAACCAAAAAAGAAAAGAAAGAAACTTGCTACTGTAAATAACAAAAATGAAAATGCATGTAGGCCAATGATGGTCAAAGAAATAAAGGAGGAAAAATTGAGGAAAAAGCAAGAGAAGACTGGTCAAAAGGCTCACGCTGCATGCTCACTAAAAAGGTACATAGAAGACAAGACATGATGGTCACAGTAAATGAATCCAAAAGACCAAAATCCTCAAACTTGACCATAAATTAAAGCAACAAATAATATAAAAAAGGGGAAAAACATTTGTTTGACCTGGTTATAAATTCTGTTCTTAAGGTTGTTTTTGATACGCTTGAAAATGAAACAGAAACCCAGCACACATGAAGAAGCATGAGCTTTCAGTTTGCTTGCATTCACTGTAGTTTCCATAAATAGAGTTGTAGCACTTCACTTTCAGTTATTGCATGGAGGAATAGGATTATCTTTGCTTAACTTTATAAGTTGTTGCTTTGTAGGATTTTGTTAGTCTGTTTAAAGTTTAAACTAGTTTAATAACCCACCAAACCACACTAAACGCTGCTGCTGCTTTTATCTTATTTACCTTTCGTATCTCTCCTTCTTTGAGATCTCAGGCTAAGCTGTTTCTGCTTCTCTTTACCCTTCTTCAACAGAGGCAAGAGGTCCCTTTTCTCTCTGGACTTTGTTCCCGTGTTCAGGGCTTAAGCAATTATCTTCTTTTTTTTTGAACTTTTCTGCCATTGGAAGCTGTCTTAAAATCGTTATTTGATTTCTATTTGGGTTTTCTTTCTATGAGAGGGTTAAACTTAAAAAAATGCTTTCTTTCTGGAATCTAGATAAGAAAGATGCGTTTTTCCAGAAACTGGGTTTTGGCCCTAATTTATTGTTGTTTCATGGGTTCTTTTTTCAGTTGTTTTCTCTCCTTTTGACTCTTGTAAATGCAAGAGTTTGTTTGGATTTTAATCCTTCATTTATAACTACTTTGAGGTTTTAGAGATTGTCTTCTCATTGAATTAATTTGGATTCCTTTTGTTTTGTGCTTTGCAGTGTTGTATCTTTTTGAAATTTTTGTATCTTCTTACATCTAAGCAATGAGGGAGCAGTTAGGATTGCTAAAAGTTACTGTTGTGCAAGGGAAAAAATTGGTTATCAGGGATTTCAGGACCAGTGATCCTTATGTAGTCGTCAAGCTGGGCAATCAGGTGATTCTAGGCTCTATAATTCTTGTTTCTATGCAGTAAGTGGTTGTTCTATGTTTGATGATCATAAATGCACTGATATTGGTTGCTTTATGGGACACTAATTCGCTGATGTGATAAACTTCTGAAACCTCATAGACAGAAAGTTCATGGCTTTGCCTTCTGGGTCAACTGAATTTAATATCCTATCGAGTAGATGGATATAGTCATAGTATCCCCTGTCATTAAAATGCTGTTGATCTAGTCCCATTTTGTCTCTCCTCTCTGGTCTTTGATTGGAGTTTTATCAGCCCGATTTTTCTTTACTGAACTTATTTCTCCTCTTCAGTTTTTGTTTTTCGTTTTATCAAATTTGTAGACTCAACTATGCTACCTTACTGACTATTTCCTTCCTGCATCAGACAGCAAAGACCAAGTTTATCAATAGTTGTCTTAATCCAGTATGGAACGAAGAGCTAAGTTTCTCACTCAAAGAACCCGTTGGAGTTCTAAGTTTGGTGAGTTTTTGAATTCTTAGATATTTATGCTGCTAATACCTTCATTGTGTTCAACTTGCAAGAGTTATCTCAATCGAATAGGTTGTTTCAAGCTATAATACAATTCGGCTGTTTCTTCCTTGTCTTTGTCAAACCTCGAAATGGTTTCATGTGATGAAGGAATATTGATCACTAAGTATTAACTTCAAGCGGCAACAAACATAAGTCATTTTAATCATTTGGTGTTGTAAATAGGCTTCCTTGATTTTCATTTACTCTTGTCATTGAGGGGGGGAAACGTGGAGTAGGGCAAACGATAATCGATGAGTTTTCTTCTTGTCAAGCCAAACCAATAGATGGAACTATTAGAAGTCGGTGAAAGTGATGGACTCATTCTGAGGGCAACCTTTTCTCTGGGATTTAATCGCTGATTTATAACCGGTGAAGCAGCTTAAGATGCTAATTGGTAACATTGTGAATAAAAATCTCGATTTCTATAGCATATGATTAGTTACTTTCTTGCTCTTCTTGCAGGAAGTATTTGATAAAGACCGTTTCAAGTCAGATGACAAGATGGGACATGCTCACCTCAACCTTCAACCAATTGCATCTTCTGCTAGATTGAAGCAGTTTGCCAAGGTTTCTTCTGCCGAGACAATTTTAAGGAAGATTGTTCCTGATACTGACAATTGTCTTGCACGTGAAAGCTCAATTAGTTGCATAAATGGTGAAGTGGTGCAGAGTGTTTGGTTGAGGCTCTGTGCAGTCAAGTCGGGGGAGATAGAACTAAAGATTAAGTTAATTGATCCTTCTGTTGCTTGATTTAATTGCAAACCACGTAAAATCTTGTGAAGCCATAGTGATGAGGCTGCAATGAAGCCTGTCTTTGTAGTAGATTGTGCTACAATATCTTGTTTCATGGATGACCATGAAAATATTACTAATACTAGATTGAAACAGATTAATAAATCCACCCCAATTACTATAAGAGAAACCATGCAATCTTAACTCTTGATATTTCAAAAAATTAACACTAAAATTGTATTAAAAATCCAACACTAAAATTGTATTAAAAATCCAATTAAGTCCCTGAATTTAATTTTCATGTAGATTCGTTCAATAATCATTTAAATTGACCTTGAATCTGCGTTGTTTTTTTAGTTTTGAGTATAATGGGATCTGGCTCATAATTTTGTCCAAAACTTCATTTTAATTCTTCTATATATTTGAAACCCTTTTCAGTCTATTTTTACTAAGTTGCTAATTTTTTTATTATTATTTTTATTATTTTGTTTTTATTTTTTGATTTTTTTATTATTAAAAAAAAGGGAGTTTTTAGGGAAAAATTGAAAAATGAGTTATGACAATGTGGATGATTTATTTTTTATATAGTAAGGGTATGGTGGAAGACTTGAGAGTTGTTGCTTTTACTATTTTTTAAGTTAATTGTAGAACCTCTAAGCTTGTTGAAGTTTTGCTTTGTTTTCTTGTTTTTACCTCCATTGTTGTTCTATGATTTGGCTCTAAAAACACCCTTTACACATCCTTCTTGCCTCATAAACCTTCTTTGTTCAATTCTGCTAAGGTATTGCTTGACTTATCTTTTAAGTTTTTCAAAGATGAAATTATAGCCTCAAACATTTCAGGAATTGTGACCAGGATCTTTCGAAAAACAGTACCAATGAGTCTTACGTTGTTGACAATGCCAAGAAGTCTTTCATTATATTTCTTGGTTGTTTTCATCTTTTGCATATCAAATTCTTTGATCAAATTTAGCACTTGCATCTCTTCAATCCTCTTATTTTCTTCGCAGTCTTGCTTTAAAAAATCCTAAATTTTCTTAGCTGTTTTTAGTGTCATTATTCTAGTCAGAATGATGGGTGAGACTGCTGCAAACAAAGTTGCTCTTGCTTTTGATCTTCTTTGCTTCCTCTCTTGTGATTTTTTATCTATACAACAGCTCGATTGTCTGGCAGGGATGAAATTTTATATGCTTATTCAACAGCTTCTCACAGATCATTAGCGTCAAGATAGACTTCCATTCTAATAGCCTAGACTTGATAATTTGTTCGATCAAACACTGGAGGAGGTGCAATTGCAGTGAATGAACCTTCTGAATCCATCCTGAGTAGGTTTTTGTTTTTTTTGTTTCAGAGATAGCTGATAAGTGTTTAGGAATTCTGCTTGGGCTCACTCAATCTAGTGAACATATAAAATTACCCACAGGGGAATCAATTTTTTCTCTTATCCCCCAAGCTTTAAGGCCATGCATGTAGCATCGTCCAATTGATCTTAAGGCCATGGAAGAGTTGCCCTCGCAACTTCTGAAAACACCTAGATTCAGTGTAATCTCCTGATCCCACCTACCTACAACCACAACCTCACGTCTGCTAGAATATTTGAGTGCTTGCAAGATGGTAAGTACTAGACCTTGTAGAAAGTCAAAATCAAGACAGCTTGTAGCAACTAGCACAGCATTTAAAGGCTTCTTCTCCTTCTTTTTTTCTGATCCATACCATGTTTGAATCACCTTAGCTATCGAAATTATGGATAATTTCTTGAAGCATTTAGGGTTAATTTATAGATGTCCTATGTAGACTCAGGACCTTGTGAAAATGAAATAATTAATTATACTTGTGAAAATGAAAATTATTTTATAATTTTCTCAGATTTATTATACTTATATTGATGCGTAAAAATAATTAATTCATGATTTTTTTTATTGAATATTGTTCGTATGATCAAAATAAATCTGAGATTTATTATACTTATATTTATCCATACTTATATTTTCTCTTTGGAATTTTAATTATTAGTTTTTTTTATGAATATCTATTTTAATCTTTATGTAATTAAAAACAAATAGATTTTAAGAAATACTCCATGACAGCGTATATGCACTGTAATAATGCTAATTATTTTATCAATAATTATTTACAGAGCACAGAGATATCTGAGCTTATTGGGACACGTTCCATGAATCATTTGATTCTTCAATTCTTTAAGCTTTTTTTGCTAATGGTCCACCACATCATTTGGGCTAAAACCCACATAGTGGCATCACATTATTGGGTCCAAAGCCCACACGATGATGCCAATACTTTTTGGGCCATGGCCCAAAAAGCTACACCAAGTCTGACCCAACTAGGTTCTTTCCTCCTCACACATCTTTCAACATTCTTTCTAATATGCACAAGCTTGAACATTTCCCAGGTTACAAGTAGCCACAACGCACCATCCATGCAAATAAGTTTTTTTTTTTTTCCTTATGTTTTTTAATCAATGATTATTTCTAGTTAATATATCACTAATAATCATAAACCTCTCCATCAATAATAATGCAAGGTTCTACAACAATAAGCACCAATACTTCCATCAATCAATTGCTGTGAATTTGAAACCCTTGTGTTTAATGGTATAACTTGTCCGTGTACGTGCGTGTGCATGAGAGAGAGAGAGAGAGAGAGAGAGAGAGAGGAGAGCTCCTTTCCCCGTTGAGTGCTCCCTTGATCATATGTGCATCTTGCAAGGACTTTGCCTTCTTCTTTTAGAGCTCGTTTTCCTTCGATCTTTACATGTCAGACAATCTCTTCCGGTCTACCTTGTGTTCATTGCTATTCTTCCTCTCACAAAGGTTCACTCTCAGAAACACCAGGTACCTGCTATATATACATAGGCCCTCCGTTTGCATGTATTAATCCTGGAAACTCATCTTGATCTATATATAGCCATAGCAGATATCAGCACAGAGTCCATTATAATCTCTTCCTGTTAGTAGCTATATATTTCTTACTCAAGTGCTAATTAAACTTGTCAGGATTCAGGAGTGATGCGGGATAATGCATATACCTCAAATTAATATTAATTACATTCAAGTAATGTCCATGAAGGTCATTTTATGTAATGCTGTCCATTGCCTGCAGATACTGAATATAACCGATCTCATCTCCCTTCTCCTCATATATCCATGAAAAAACACAGAGCATATCTTAAGGAATTTGAATTGCTCAGGTACATGTCACAGTCGACATTCATGATAACATGACCATTGCTTATCCTCGACGACACCCTTACCTAGTCAACCAGATATTGTGAAAGACTGTTCTGACCAAGGACTGCAAATTAACAGAAACAAGCACAACAAAATCACACGCTTCATGGAAAACATCATCAATTTACCAGTGCAATATTCATGGCTCCTGCTTTGAAGTTGTGATCGTATTGAGGTCCCTTTTCTCGTGACAAGTATTACCAAGGTTGGCAAACGTTGTCCCACATTATCCATGGCCCGTGGGTCTCTCCCGTCGATTAGTATATACAAAACCAGTCAATTCTATGAACAAACTGTTTTCAGTATATATGTAAACTCATTCTCTGGAATTAGAAATGATGAAGATAAAGAAATCTTGAACAATAATTTCAAAGAGAGGAAGATAGTACATTAATTGTTTCCCATCTCTCACAGTAAAACAAGCAAATTAAAATCACATTAATTTGGAGGGAAGGATGGCAATTTGATGTACCGGGCTGGTAGACATAAACGGTTCCGAGTGTCCGGTGAGGAAATGATATTACTAGATGGGCATCTAATATAAATAGAAATAGAATACGTAGATGGTCTAAAAAATACTTTTATTAATTGGTAGGATAGATTGAGGTACAAAATTTTTTTTTAAACAATTAGATTTAGTTAGCTTTTTAAAATTATGATAATGAGAAATTTAATTGTTAGATCAAGTTTATCAATAATTCTACAAGTAATTTTTCTTAGATTAACCAATGGATCACTGAATGGATCATTGAATATTTCATAATTGTATTTTGAGCATTAATGCTGTAGTTTGGGTTGATTTTATTATTTTTTCTGTGTTTTTTTGGATTTTATATTTTAATTTAATTTTTTGTGTTTATTTCTTTTATATTCTTAATTGTTTTTTAGTAGATGTAGGGTTTTATGAGCTATTTAAAGGTTTGTACACCTCTTAAAAGGATAATCACCATATATTTTATTTTTATTAAAATAGAATTATAAATAGGTTTTCTGGCCTATTTAACTTTCTTTGCTTATTAAATGTTATGTGTGTTTTTTTTATATATATATTTTGTATTATTGTAGTCCTACTTGGTTTACACTTGCATCACAATTTCACCCCACCTCGCAACACAGATTTCATTAAATCAGATTGGATCCAATTTTTATTTGGATTGATTGAAGTGGAGGCAGATAAAATCCGACATTAAAACATTAAAATTAAATGTTTTTAAGAATATAAAAGAAATATACACATACTTGAGCTACAACTTTGACCAGCTTACTCTTTATTTTTCATGCTTAATTAACACACAAATGTAATTAATTAAGACAGCCTCCAAATAGCATACTTGAGCTACAACTTTGACCTACTAAAAATATATCCTAACCCTTCAATTTCCTTTTTTTTGTTCCAATTTCTTATCTTTCTAAATATGCCCTCTTCTTAGGGGATCAGGTAAGGTTTACACAGGTGAAAGTTGGGCTAAAATTGTCTATCTGAAATAAAATTCTATTTTTGTTAGGCTGTCAACTTTGACCATTAAATCCCACACAGAATTTGTTGTCTTTCCCACCAAAATAGTAGATGAGTCTACAATGCAAATTGCAAAATACATGTTTTTCGCCTTTATGTTTTTTTTTTTCCCTTTCAAAAAAAAGAAAGAGAAGCCTGAAATTTCTTTGGGGAGGGGGGTGTTTTCTTCTTCAAGATACAACATTTTTAAGGTACCTCTTGTTTTGTTATGTGCTCATTTTAGTCCTTCTCATGTAGCATTATTGTTTTTAGCTTGGAATATTGAACATTGTTCTATGTCCTTCGATTGACATGCTGGGGTTGGATTAGTTTCCTAAAGGGTGTTAATTATGTCATTAAAGTCTTGATTTGCAAATGATATGATGAGCTTTGGTTGATCATGCAGATAAGTTTTGAAGGACAAATTTTGAAGCAAAAAGATGGTAAACATCAGGGGAGCAGATCAACAAAAAGGTTCAGCATCACCAAGGGCAGAGGTGGGAGAGATTGACACCAAGAAGCCATTTCAATCTGTCAAAGCTGCGGTTAGTTTATTTGGAGAAGTAGCTCTCAAAGGGAAACCTGCTGTCAGGAGATCAAGGCTTTCTTCAGAGGTAAAATCCAATGCCAAGTTTTGCAATGCAATTGAAGATGATTCCTTGTTGATATCTTGATGGATAAAATTTTCATATTTTCTTTGTACAAGTTTTAGGGTATGTTTTGATCAATGGAGAACATATAATGTCATGGTATAATATTGGGATGTTTTTGAAAATCTCCAAGCTTTAGGGTGTGTGTGTGTGGTGTATGAGTTTGGTCAAGGTGGTGAAGAAAAGGTTCAAATTTGTGATTGAATGTAAAATTAAACCTTTGGTTTTCTAGAATGTGATTGACAAGGAGACACAACTTCTACTGGCTCAAAGAGAAGTAAACAGGTTCAAGAGGGTGCTGCAGAGTGCCGAAACTACAAAAGCTCGAGCGAATTCTGAACTTCAAAAGGCGAAGAGAACATTGAATGATTTAACCACCAAGCTCAAAGCTGTAGATGAGTCCAAGAAATCAGCAATAGAAACTGCAGAAGCGGTAAAAGAAAAGGCTAGGCGACTTGAAGAAGCAAAATCCCAACAACTCGTGGGGAATGCAGCTCGAAAACGGGAATTGGATGAGGCAAGACAACAGTACAAGATGGCTGCTCGTGAACTTAATGCTGCAAAGCAACAAATCAACAAGATCCGACAGGATTTTGATGCAGCATTGGAGTCAAAATCATCTTCGTTCCAGCAGGCAGCAGAAACTCAGCGTTCGGCAAATATGAACAAAGAAAGGGTTAGTGAGCTTTCGAAGGAAATTGGAGCTATGCGGGAATCAGCTCAACAACTGAAGATTGCTTCTGCACAAATTCAAGAACAGCAGGAAAATTTAGTGGAAGAAAAAGATGCTCGCATACATTTTTGTAAGGCTGCCACGGCAGAAGCAGAAAAGAACTTGGAGATTTTGAAGAAAGAATATGATCCTGAGCTCACAAAGAATCTTGAGGCGAAGCTCGCAGAAACATCAGCAGAGATTGAACTTTTACAAGAAGAGATGAAAAAGGCCCATGCCTTCGAAATGGAAAAGGTAAAGGTTTTAACCATCGAGTTCAATGAAGCAACGAAGGCACTGCAAGAAATTGCCACCGAAGAGAGTTCTCTTCGACATATGTTGACATCCCTTACAGCAGAATTGGAAAACGTGAAGACAGAGAAAATTGAATTGCTGGAGAAAGAAATAGAGAAAGAATATGCTGCAATGGAAAAGGAAACTGAAAGTGCTAGAAGAGAAGCCGAAGAGTTGAAGAAGAAAGCCGAGGAGATGAGGAAGAATGCTGAAGAGCTGAAGGAAGAAACAAAAAATGCCAGATTACTGGCTCAAGATGTGGAGGGAAAGCTAGAACTTGCTCTTAAAGAGGCTAAAGAAGCCAAGGAAGCAGAAAAGAAAGCTCACGAAGATATGAAGACATTATCTGAAAGAGAGAGCATTCAAGATCAAGATTTCGGCAACAAGATCAAACTTGCACCGGAAGAGTTCGGGAGTTTGAAAAAGAAAGAGGAGGAATCAGGAAATATTGCAGATACAAAAGTGGCTGATGCCATGGCTCAGATAGAAGTAGTGAAGGCAAGAAATAAAGAGGCAGAAAAGAAATTGGAGGCAAATTTAAAAGCAATTGAAGAAATTAAAGAAGCAACTGACATGGCTTTGAGGTCAGCAGATATGTCAGAGGCTGCAGAAAAGACCCTCGAGACTCAACTCCAGAGGTGGCGTGAGGAATCGCAAACGATGGTGGTAGCTTAAAGTGCCTTCAAGATGGTAGAACATTCAAATGAGTCATCGGGATCGCTTCCATTAACTCTGCAACTGAAAATCAGATCTAGCAGATTATTCAGATTAGTCATTGGGATTCAAAAGTACATGTTTGGTAAATCCTCGGTATGATTTCCCCAAGCTGATGTGTTTACCAACCAGAAAACCTTGTCTACATGAGTTGTTGTCATGATGTATTCTCTATCATATGAAACCAATTCTGGGAGGGAAATAAATAACTAAAGATTCATTCTTGGGCAACCATATACCTGTCATCATATGCAATTTGAGCATTTCTGGGGGAAGAAAGGTATTTAGATTCAACATGTTTCTCTCTATGACTATTATCAATGTAAGACTTACAAGCTAAAAATTACAATTCTCCACTGCATTCCTACACCATGTCAGGCTGGGGCCGAGCTTTATACCGATCACCCAGCCAGAATATCAGATTACATGCATAGCTTTAAGTTTTCCCCTGCCATGTAAAGGTAACATGGTCGACTACTATTACATGCATTTCTATTGTATACTTGTAACAAAGTCCTCAGGCATCAAGAGTTAAGATCCTCTGCTTAAATCACGGGCAATGCGTAGTTCTGTGGTCAGAGTCGTCATTGATTTTGAGGCCATTCAGGGGCCCAGAAACCCCATTCCTTTTCTCAAAATTATGCATCTGGGATTCAATTGTTTTAGCTATCTCCATTCCTTCGACAGCTGGTTCAGGCAGATCCACGTGGAAAGACCCTTGTTTGATTGGTTGAGAAGGTTCACTCTCTAAAGATTTCTGCTTGACGTAGTTGTATAGCTGTTGATGAAAGGGATGATCCAAGGAAAAGCAGTTGTCATTTGCATACCCTGAATGTCGAGATGATCCAGACCCTTCTCTTTTACAGAAATGTGGAAGAGATGCATAATCCATTATCTACATTAAACATGCTCATCCAGCTTAGTCCATAAGATATGGTGTGTAATGATCATCGAAAAGCGTGGCCATAAAGTTGTTGAAATTTACTAAATCAACTGTAGTGAATTAAGAACAACCAGCAGTCAAGTTTCCAATATTTCAAGAATCACGGTTCACAGAGAAGCCATCGTTACCTTCAACAGCTCATCTCTCCCGTTTCCAGACAACACCTGAATTTTTTTTCTTGTCCTCTCCTGCAGCAGAGGCTTGACAACCTAGCAAAAATTCAAATGTTGAAATGGTGCTTATAACAAGGTCCTTTCAATATTTTCACAGATAAAACATTCTTCTACTCAATCTTATCCGAGATGATAATTTGCACCAGCACATGAATACTTATTGGAAAAGGTTAAAAAGCAAGGATATTCAACTGCAATGAGAGAAAAAGGAGGCTTACCTTCCAACAAGCTGAAAATACATATGGGGCATTTACAATGTAATATGTATGTGTTTTCTCTGGGTAGTTCAAGTCATCAATAGTTGAAATGAGGGTCACCATCTGCAGTAACATTAAAAACAGACTCGGTCAACGTGACGTGATGCATAAGTATTTTTGCACTATATCCACCCTTTCAGAAATGTGATAGTGATAAAGATTCACCACAATATACTGGTTAGAGGTTTAAAGTAAGAAAAAGTATCAGTGAGTTGGCTGAAATTCCTGGTTCAAGCAACCCACCTAGCATAATAGCTGAAGTTGAATCATCCTCTGAATAAGAAAACTACATAAAATAATATAGACTGGACTGATGAAACGGGTCCTATGAACAAAACAAACTAGCCCAGAAAGTTATACCTTTATTTGGTTCAGTGCTGAAAGCTTTAGGCCAGACATATCCAAAACCTTTACGCCGGTTGTTATTGGTCGCCCATACTTTTTTGATGCGGTAGGCTACAAAAAAAAATATGCAAGTGAGAAAAATCACCTTAAGAACTCAGAAGTAGGAAGTTGCCAAACTCAAATACTCACCAAAACAATGCGGTCCCGATATTCATTGATTTGAATGTGAGACTGCATATAGTAGTGGACCTGTAATGAAATAAGACAAGTAAAATACTGAACTCTTGAACACTCACAGAATTAAGATTTAATGTCAAAAGGTTACTAATCCAAACATTAAGATTTATACAGTGAGGCATAGCTAAAGGATTTTATAGCAATACTTACAGATGCTTTGTCATATGTGCTGAGCCCAACACCATGAGCAAATACAGGAAGCCCCTGAATAAGATGACAAAGGTTGCAAGAACATTTGAGATAAATTCTTTTGTGTGATATAAACAATATTGTTTTCTCCATTGCGCAAGATGCAGCAGGGTTTTTAAAAGGTTATAAACTAGGATTAAGAAACCATAAACAAGACAAATATAAGCATAGAATAAGCACCTCTCGGGAGTAACCTGACATTCCTATGAGATGGGAATCACGCACTGCTCTGTACAAATCAGTTGGAACTATGGGTTTCTGCATTTGGGAGCGGCATCCAGATTAGAAGTGTAATACGTAAAAGTCTTAGACACATTATGAAGAAGCCTCTAACTAATACACAAACATCAAACTTCTATTCCATCTTGAGAAAGCTAGGAAGACATAAACATAAATGTGGGACTTGATCTTAACAAAAGCTTACCATTAATATATTGTCGATCTCATTGTGTACCCTCCAGTTCAAACAATCCAGTAACTGCAGCATCATACACATATCATCTCAGGTGAGTGAGATTAAACTATTTTTATCACATTTAAAGAACTTAACATTGAGATCCACAGGTCACTTCGACCAGAGTTGCTGCTAACCATTTTATGGGCTTTGGTAACATTCCATTCTCTAGCTTTTAGAAAACGCGCCAGCGTTTCAGCTTGATATCCTTGATGGACAGTCTGCCAGATCAAGAAACAATAATTTAGATAGTAAGAAACTGTAATTTACAGAGATTTGATAATGAAAGTGCATAACAATCCAAAGAAACCAAAACATAAACAAATCTATGATGACACAACATAATGGCAACAGAGAATTTTCACATTCATAACATATGCCATTTATAGACTTAGTTAGGTAAAAGAAAGGAATTATAAACAAACCCAGTAAATGAGTTTAAGCCAATTAGTTGTCAGTCAAGAAAGATTGTTTCTACCAACCCCAGATAACGGCTCGAATCAGAGCTTCTCATCAATCCAAGAAGACATCAAGCAATGAAATGCCAAATTCAACACACCCAGAAGCCCAATAAGCATCCTTTTTTCCTAGATCAAACCTTACTAGGACTGCTCACCACATTTTTTTCCTTAATTTCTTTTGAAGCTATCACCTTAATAACAACATCCAAGATTAAACATCATAGTGGCATTAAAAAAACATAAAAGATGAACATCTATGAAAGAAGAGTAAATCAAGGCTGGAAAAGGGAATAGTGGATCAGAATCACATTCTGCAGCTGATAACAACAGAATTACATGATTCACTGTTATTTACATAATTCATCTAATTTCAACATCGAAAAGACTTGAAAAATCTTGACTCCAAGTTGAAGAGACGGATCCCATAAAGAAGAAACAAAGATAAAGAGCAGAAACAATTGCAAACCTGATAAGTTCTCTTCAATGGCTCCTCAACTGCCATCACATTTTGAAATGAATAAGCACAATTGAAAACAGTAAAGTTAAGCAATGTTTTCAAAAAAGTGAACAAGTAAAAGGAGATCAGAACTGAACCTTGATCCATCAATGCCTTAAACTGGTTGATTGCATCCTGTGAAACAGTCCCCATTCTTTCTTTCTTCTTCTCCTGACAGAATTACCAGGACAAGAAGAAAAGCACTAGCAAATAACCAAGGTTAGACAAGCACTGGCAAATAACCGTATTGTTTATCACTTCGCAAAATAAATCCTAACACTTGATTTGGAAGATTATTAACACTTGAACAAAGGTTTTTAAGGTACCGTATTGTTTCAAGTAGTATTAAAGAACAGGACTTTAGAGGTCAAGAAAGGAGGGTTTACGAGTAAAAGTCCATATCCCACCTAGAAAATGAAGCTCTGAAGGTATCTATCTCTATGGCTTCACATGGCACCACACACAAGTATGACCCAACATTTTTGTCCTTTTGTGACATTAATGACGGAAGAAAGTGAAGGGAAAGCTCCTTAAAATTCTCCTCTTTAACTCATTTTTTGGCTTTTGATTTTTCATTTCCTCTCGAGTTACTGCTTTAATTTCACCACCCATTGATTTGGACAGGTTTCCTAGTGTGACCATGAACACACTTCCATCTATTTTGAACCAAGTGATTTAGCTACCTAACACCTGGTCTTAAAGAAAAATTATCGGTACAAGATCACCAAGTCCTCCAACCTTTACACTAATTTTCATTAAGGTCTCTTAAGAATTATTTTCCAACTAGGTCCCCCGTCATAGCAGGTTAACCATGTCTTCCGTCTAGAGCATTGTTATAAAACCTGACTCGACCTAGCAGATCATCTGGGTATCTGCTATTCTAGGATCTAATTTAGAATAATGCAGTTATTTATTAACCAGGGTTAATCCATGATATGGATCTCGAGATGAGTTACGAGTTGGGATGAATTTTATAACTTTGATGGATAGAAAGCTCGTGTGTTTATGAAAATTCACTAGAGGAGAGGACTTGATGATTTATGATAGGATGAAACCTAATTGAGAGAAAAGGAGATCTTTAGGGATCAAATTGAGAAGTGGCTTATAGAATAGTGACTTTTATATAAATTTGTCAACCACTTTTCTTTATTTGTCTTTGTGCCTGGTAGGGTTGAATCATTTATGGCTAGCTGGCGATCAACAAAGTCGGCATGGACAATATAGTCAGTCTACCCTTGGAATCTAACTAGACTAGAATTCACAGAACCAAAGACAAGTACATGGTCTATCCTGTCTCCTGTGTTTTGGTTGCGGTATTGCATTGAAATACGTAAGACTAGTTCATTTGTCTTAAACATGTTTTTAAAGATTATTATAACAAAAATCTTAAATTTATTTTGATAGACAAAATTAAAAATTATAACAACTCTGACAAAAAAAATTAAAGAAACAAATAAAAAATATAAAAAAACCAAACTGAAATAAATATTATTATTATTATTTAAAAAAATTATAAATTTGATTTGAAGGATAAAATTAAAAACTATAACTACTACTACTACTATTATTATTATGAGAAATTGTAATTGAATGACTAAATCGAAAAAAAAAACTTTTATAAAAGAATAAAAACAAAATAAAAAATTAAAAAAATAACGTATAAAATTAAAAATCAAGGATAATGATGTACTTTAATTGTTAGAAAAGGAAAAAAAAAAACAAACAACCACCGGTAATAATCTGACCACCACACGCCTGCATGTGTCACGTTATGTGGAAGAGAAGACGATTGCACATCCAATGAGACAACAAATAGCCAGATTTGGTCACCGGATGGCGTCACATGCGCCACCTAAATGGTGCGAAAATACCAAAACATCTCCATGAACCTGTTAATTATACAAAATACCTGTGTAAAAATATCAAAATACCCCCAAAGACAAAACTTTTTTTTTTGTCTTTTATAAGATTAAAAATGTGTTTTCACTGTACATGGATCATGAAAAAACTGTAAACATCTTTGTTCAGCAGCTAAACAAATTTTTTACCTTAGAGGCAAATAAATATTTTTTCTGTTAAGAAGTTTGTGAAAAATAAAAAAAACTCTTAGTTAATATTTATAAATTTTATTGATTTGGGGATAAAAGAGTATTTTAACTATATAAAAAAATATAAAAAAAACATACACCCCGAACAAAATAAACTTGTTCATATCTCAGCATCCACACATTTCTTAAAAAGGGCATCCTTCAAAGCAAAAACAAATGGCAAGGTGCAAGCAACTTCAAAATATAAGATTTGAAGATTATTAAAAAAAGAAAAAAAAAACATTTACTACATCTCTATTTTAGTTGTAACATGTGGAGTTAAAAGGACGTATTTGTTTTTTAGTTATAATCTGTTTTTCAAATATATTTTTTAAAATATTAAATTAGTATTTTTTTTAGTGTATTTTTTTATGATTTTAATGCACTAATAAAAAAAATAAAAAAATATTATTTTAATATATTTTTAATTGAAAAACAACCTATATCATATTAATAACAAAAACACCTATAGAATATAAATAATCCAAAGCAGTTAGGTAAAAGTGTGTAATAAACAATTAACAAAAATCATTATTAGACTAATTTAATACAGCCATACCATTGCTGATAGTAAGTCCACAAAAAAAGCATGCGTGATTACATACTTTGAGTGTTCATTCAACTAATCTACGCATTATGTCAATATATATATATATATATATATATATATAATCTATGAATTTATTTACTCATACATTATTATATAGGCCATAGGTCCATTCGTTAATTATATACAAGCTGTGTCATTGTTGACTTAATTTATGGATGAGTTGATAAGCCTCTTTTTAGTTATTAAAGATTTTCTAACATGGAGTTTTTGTGTCATCTTGTTTTTCGGTATTAGTTTTCTCGATTTAAACCTTTGTTTTCTCACAAAATCTCTTTTAATTTAGAGTTTAAATTCAATTCTTATAGAGAAATAATTAAGTATTATTTTCTTAGTTGTTGGATCTTACATAAGGAAGCACTAAATAAGATGAAGATGTTGGAATCTTGTGAGATTTACTGAAGAAAATTAGAAAAACAATAAATCTTTAAAAGATAAAGAATTGATCATTAACAATAACAAAGTTTGATAAACAAATAAGTAAATTTCTTTGAATTTGGATTCGAGTTTGAATATAAATAATTTAAAACATGTGCTATGGATATTCATGCATATCCCTAATCAAAAAGTGATAAGAATTCTCTTTCCTATTAAAATAATATTTTTTTTAATTCTCTTTCCTTTTTATATTTAAGTTTTTCTATCAAGAAGTTAGATTTTCTATTAATTACTTTTTAAATTCACTTTGAAAAAAAGAGACGGATATAAGAAGAGAGAATAAAATACATGACTCCCTAAGAATAATAAGAATATCTCAATATATGATTTATTCCTCTTACTTATATTTATTTATTTATTTAACTTAATTCTAAAAAGTAAATAATAAAATATTATTAATTACTCTTCAATTACCAAAAAACCTTCTTGCATAAGCATTCAACTTAATCATCCTAAAATTTATCCTTGCTTGTTACCTTACAAAATTAGTTTTACTAGTAAGTGCTATTTAATTTGTAACAGCCCGGCCCAACTTGCCATATATTATCCGTTTTGAGTTTTACCATCCTCACGGTTTTGTTCCTAGTGACGCGAGCCCACATCTGAACTTGACGCTCCAAAACACGTATGACAAGTTGACAACCAATACTCTTAATAAGACCAGTTACCACTCTCTCACCCACTGATATATGATATTACATAATTAGTGGACTCTCGTCATTTATTTATATTTTCATGGAAAGAAGAGCAAACAAGTGGCTCAATTGATTAGATTCAAGTTGAAGGGTTTTTTTTTTTAAAATAAAATAAAAATGTTCTTGTTTAGTGCAACACCGAACAAAAAAAAATTGACTTATCTAAAAAGGGCTCATATTGATAGTTCTTTTTTCACAAAAAAAAAAAAAAAATAAAAAAATAGTAAGATTTT
>Ga0307518_10000160_pt1 | contig 50329 bp, 72 predicted proteins | sample 25_EM_MG_FD_203889 | JGI IMG/M metagenome (GOLD analysis project Ga0307518, IMG submission 203889) | Populus trichocarpa ectomycorrhiza microbial communities from riparian zone in the Pacific Northwest, United States - 25_EM | ecosystem: Host-associated > Plants > Roots > Unclassified | place... | reverse complement strand
CTCAGGCAGTAGCTTTGCGATTTTGCAAAGTGGCAGGAGTACTTTCCGTGGCTTACTGATCTACCAGGGGGTACACACAACCAAGTACAATTCCATCGGGTAGCCGTCTTGCAAGGCTAATCAACGCATTGCAATCTTGCGCTCATACGGGAGTTTCCCGCCCCGCTCGTCGATTGTTCCACCTCTCCAAGAGCTGCATCATCACCCACCAACCCATACAATGGAAGAGCCGGAGGGCTGTGAACATCGAGGGCATCCGTGAAGAAAAAAACTAAACGAACCCATGCTCGTTTGCAGTCCCGATATACCTGGAAGAAGACCTGGCACTTGCCCCTATCGTACTCATTTCGATCCATACACGTCAGAGAGGCTTTAGCAGCATCTTCACAAGAGCTGATTTTCTCAAGTCAAGCGAGCAGGATAGACCAGAAGGGAAGACCGGCTCAGTCACGTGTTTACTGTATGTCGTACGGGCCTGGGAGAGTATGTTAGTCACGAAAGCAGAAGGTGAAATGAGAGGCATCAGAACTTTGCATAGTAGTGTCGTCTGGAGAAGGGGGATCGGAACACTTACGATTACATACTTACTAAGCAAAGGTATTGTTCATCTGTAAAAGGAAAGTACACATCCATTAAACTCCCCCGTGTTCCTCTCGTTCCCTCTTTGTTTTCTGTCTCCCTCACCATGCTCGGTCCAAAGCGTGTTCAGCGTTCACCACCGTCTATTTCTTATCCCATCCCCGCTGAGCGGGCGCCTGTTTCGTCTTCCTCTCTCGTTTCTCCTCCATCCACACCGCCGCGCGGTCACAAGCACACTCTTTCGAAACCCATGTCATGGTTGAGCCGCAGCGCGACCTCGACCTCACTCCCTCCACCACGCCAACCTACTCCAAAACCAGTCCGGATATCAGAACCCAAGTTTGACAATTCGTTGGAAATTTTCAATGTCAAGCGTGGTGGTCCCCTTGGAAGTGGTGCCGTTGTGGTTCGGACACCTCAGGAAGCCCTCTGTGGCTCCCAAGTCAGCCATCTGTTTGGATCTGTGGAGGAAGAAAATGAACACAAAAATACCGCTTCCTTGGAGCAAGTGGAGGAAAATCAGCCCAGGACTCTTCCCTCACTCCCCGATAGTCCTCCGCTCCCTCCGCTCCCGGATAAGGCGGAAGACTCAGCGCCTTTGGGTGGCTCCAATCCCGCATCAAACAGCTCACTCAGCTTGCCTTTGCAACAGCTTCCTCCGCCGTTTGCACCCAGCGTCCCTGTCCCACGTCGATCATCATTAAAATTTTACCGACATTCTACTGATCAATCACCTCCAGTTCCAGCCCTTCCAGAAAATATTTCTCCTACACCTCCTCAGCCTCCGTTTGAAGCCGTTTTGTTGTCCGCTGTCCCGGACAGTGCCATTGGCCCTGCAAAGATTATAGTTACTCTCGAGACTTGTACAACAACTTACCGATCCACGTTGCGGACCTTAACCTCCCGACCTTCCTTCCTGTCCAACTACATTGTATCCCTAATATCGCACGGATCTGAGACTGCCTCCGTCTATTCACGTGCGAGCGACTCGTCCATGGCCCAACAAAGCCTTACTTTCAACTCCATCTTACATGACCACCTCACGTCCGCAGGATGTTTGCCTCAATTCTCGTCTAACCTCCACATCTTCTTAGATCGTCCAAGCGCGCCGTAAGTTACTTGCTTCCGTCTCCAGCTGATCGGGACTAATGGATTTCTCTCAGGTACGCGCATATCCTTACCTATCTTCGATCTGTGCCAGGGTCCCCCGAGAATCCAGAAGTTCTTCCTCGAGCAGCTCTTCTTGGCTCCGCATCCCGTGCACGCCTGGAGACCCTCTTGGAGCTACGTGATGAAGCCTGCTATTTGGGACTGCAAGACCTTTACAAGCTGTGTTGCGAGCAGATCAACCAACGGCATTCCCTTCTTAGCCACTCTCGCGACGTCAGTGGCAGCACTGCAGTGTCCATCCGATCGCTACACACTGTCATCGAACAGGGGCCTCTCACTCAGGAGGTACGGTCATCCCGTCTCTCTAGTGACACAGCCAGAAGTGAGCCTCAGGATGTGCCTCACCACTCGAGTCTGCACAGAGAACGGAGCGTTAGCAAGATACAAGAAGAACATGGTGTTGGTCCAAAGTCCCCGCCTTCCGGCTGGATCTAGTTGACGAGCAATATTTTTTGTATCATATCTCCCCAGACTTGTGCTGGTTACTTTTACTTTCCCAACATGTTGTAGCTTTTTCTCTTTTTGTTTCTTACTGGCTGTTATGTATCCTTAATACTCATTGTTATGCGTACATTGGAATCCATTGACAATAACCAACTTGGACATTGGACATACATGATGTGGAACATAAAGATCACACGACTACGTTGGAGGAACGAAGACGGGTCTCGTGAAGTAGTAATCTACTTTGGGAAGAGGTGGACAATAAAGCCTACGAAAAACTGAACGAACTTGTGAGACTACCTCGGATGGGTGTACGCGTACAAGAAAGCAGGGATGGATGAACGGAAGGGCGAAAGAAAGGGAAGGGGAAAGAGGGCGTCATCAGCACTATCGTACAACAAATGTATTTCCGGTAAAAAGAAAGGAAAAGAAAGATATAGTAGCGTTCTCATTAGACAGCTCACTTCTTCTGTTCAGCGTACGGATTGACGCTGTATACCTTGATGACGGGCGGGCTTTTCGTCAAGTCAGCTGTCACGATCACCTATGCAAAACGATGAGAACAGTGATCATGACACGCCAGGTAATACATACGGGTACGGTCATTAGTTCCTTAATCTCCTGGATCTTGTGACCATTAGCTGTTATTTTCAGTCCCTCAAAGACCGGTTCGACTTTAGCCGCAGAGAGCAGGCGTTGTTTAGAGGTCTCAGTCTCCCTAACGAGCTCACTGTCTCGTCCAAGGACAATCTCATCATCGTCAGCATCATCCTCGTCGAATAGTGCCTTCTCATCGTGGAAAGAACGAGAAGCAACTTCCATCTTCGTAGCATGCGCCTCCGCGTTCTGTTTCACCTTCTTCAAGTGTTCGTCATCGCTGTTTTCCGCAAGCCAGGTGATGACGTCCTTTCCAGACCAGTAAATCTGGAGCGTGTGCGAGTGCTCATCATATACGTGGTTCTATGTGACGTCAAGTTATGTCTGGTGACAACACAGCCACACTCACATCAATCGGCATCTGGTCAACATGGACTCTTTTCTCAATTCCAAATTCAGGGACATAAACATCAAATGCCGCATCAAGAACGTTGATGACTTTGGCTTGGCGGATTACCGGGCCATAGCGATGTGTGAGATCAGAGATAAGAACGCATAAGAACAGATGGATAGATTGTTCTTGTGCAAGTTTCGCAGAGTCCCGCTTGCTGTAATAGAAAATTAGCTGAGCTAACACGAAAAACTGGAATTACGAACATATTGCACTGCTGAGCAATCTTCGCGACAGCATCTCGGTCCATAGTGAATTTCGCATCCGCTGCAGAAAATAATTCAGTACCGTTTCTGAAGTATTAGATTCTGCCCACTCACAGCCACCTTGTAGAACCGATTCAAGTTGACGGTGTACCAGAATATCAGCGTAACGACGGATTGGCGATGTAAAATGCGTGTAAAGAGGAACATGGAGAGCGTAATGACCATATTTGGCGATGTCCAACATCCCGGCGCAGAAATACTTGGCTCGTTGCGTAGCTTTGAAAGTCAATAACTCAAGAACCATACGAGCGATCGGGTTAGTTATCGCCTCGAAAGAGCGCATCAGGTCACCCGAAGAGTAAGTATCCACTGGCACACCAAGGCGCTTAGCACGTTCACTAAAGACATTCTACACCACAGTAAGTATAGAAATAGATAATTGGATAGCACGACTTACTAAGCGCCTCTCGATGGGTGCGTCGTGCCTGCGGAGGAGCGCCTGTTCTGGTAGGTGAACTGCGATACGTTGAGCAATGGCGATGTTAGTAAGAAGCATGAACTATAATTAGTTAATAAACTTGTAATCCCATATCAGAATAGAGGTATACCTCTTCAACCAGTTCCTTAGCCTCGTCGCTCGTTGCCTGGTCACAATCCACCGGGAAACCGTTGTCATCTAGTGTGAATTTCGGGCTACCGGAAGTAAGCATCAATGCACCGCCATGCACACGTTTGGCACGAAGTTGCTGGGCCAAACAATGAAGTGCTTTAAGATCATGCTCGATAGCCGAAGCAGAGTGTTCAGGAGTAACAACAACATCGCTCAGCAGATGGCCATCGATGACTTTCTGAGCATCCGGGTAGGAGAGCTTCGCGGCCGACCTAACAGGTAATGATTAATGAAAGATTAAGACGAGAGTGAATACTACTAACTTGATGATAGTCTTTCCAAACCATTTGTTAAGTACCTTGCCCTCTTTAGACATGGTGAAGATGGCAGAGAAGGCAAGTCGCTCGACGCCAGGAACGAGGCTACAAACTTCCTCACTCAAGATAGGGGGTAACATTGGGACCGCTCGTTGCACGAGATATACAGTTGTCGCTCTCTTACGAGCATCCCGATCGAGTGCGGTATTAGGCTTGACGAAATACGAGACATCCGCAACATGGATGCCAACGTCATAGGTGCCGTCATCATTGAGCTTGACGGAAAGAGCGTCGTCCATATCCTTTGCATCAGAAGGGTCAATAGTGAAAATCCTTTCTTCGCGCAAGTCTCTGCGGACATCATACTCCCTTTCGGGTATGCTATTCTCGGGTGTCAGATAACGTGCCTTCCGTTGACGCGTAGTCACTTACGTCCAAGGAGTAGGAGGCAGGCACTTCAGGACACTATCAGAGAACTCTTCCGTAGGGAAGTTACAGTCCTTGAGCAATGCACTAGTCTCAACCTCGATGTCACCGATCGGACCCAATTCCTCCACCAGTGTGCCGAAGGGATGGAGGGAAGAGATGGGCTAGGAAATCGTTAGCCAGAAAAATCATATAAACAAGCTTGAGAACCCACATGACGTTTGATGCAAGCGACGAATAATTTGTTCGCATATGCTTCAGAATTCTCGACGAAGTCCGCCGGTGCCTGCTCAGTTGGGATGGCGATCAGTGGTACTCGCTTGTCTGTCGGCTTGAACCAGACGATCTTTGGGCGTTCAACTGGTCCCCGTTTGGGTTCTTCTGCACGATCGCCCTCCCGCTCACGACGTTCGGCCTCCTGTTTCTCCTTGGTGGCAGCAGAAGAAGGACGGAGAAGTCCAAGCGTCCCAGAGAAAAGCTGCCCTGGCATGCGTTCGACGACGGCAACGACATGACCAGCATACTGCGGTTTGACTTCATCCGTCACCCTGGGAAAGTGGATCAATGAGCTAATCGGAATTAAGTAAAACTCAAACTTACTCTTCGTCTTCGAATAGCATAAGGCCCTGGCCTTCGACCTCAACGTCATCCTTCTTCTTGTCATCCTTGCGACCGACGTTCGCCTTGTCGTAAGCAGAGTTTTCCTCCTTCTTCCGCTTCTTTTCCTCCTTTTCCTTTTTCGTTCCCCATACTTCATCAACGTCAAGCAACTCTACGGCCACGATATCACCCTCGAGGGCCCGGTTGCGATCCTTAGAGCCGCATATGTAGATATCAGCATCGAGCACCTCGGTGGCAACATAGGCGTCGGACCGGTTGCGCTTGTTGACACGAAGGATACCGACAACTAATTTACCGGCAGCAAGGAGCGGAGGAAGTGAGGCTTGCGGCAGATAAGGAGCGAACAGAGATTTGCGTTGCGGCTGATTAGATTGTTGCTGTAACTGGGACTGGAACTGCTGCTGTTGTTGCTGCTGCTGCTGCAACAAACTGACGCCGCCCATACCAAGACCCATCATGTTGGCTGCCATCATATTCGGAAGCATGTTTGGGAAAGCAAACGACGGCATCTTGTGGTGATGACCGCCAGCTGCGGCGCGGAACTGCTGCAAACTCTGGAGCTGAGCCTGTGCCTGTGCTAACTCAGCCGCAAATGCGCCATTGGCTTGAAGCCCGCCGACACCGCCATCTATGTGAATGGTGAGTTTAAAATCTAGGAGAAAAGGGCTTTCACGCACTGATACGCCAGCTGGAATCGACACGAGATGTGGTGCGAGAATGGCCGCCAAATCCGGGGGGAGTAAAACCGTCATCAAACCCATCCTGGGGGGTGTGAAGGAAGCTGACAGAGTTCGTATTACCGTGACTGGTGTTGGCTTTGTTGACCACATTAACGCTGTGCCTCCTTCCATGACCACGAGGAAGGCCGCCGGGCTGATGATCGAGCCCGAGTCCGAGACTGCCCATACCATTAAACTGTCCGATAGGAGCATTGAAGCCCGACAAATTATTGTTACTCGGGAACCCTCCTGGGAGAGTACTCTGGACGCGTCTGTGTCTGTTAGGCACCATGCCAGGGGCCTGCAAGGAAAGAACCTGATTTGAGGCTAGTTGTTGTTGATAGAGTGCCTGTTGCTGCTGTTGAAGGGCCTCGATCTGGTTCTGGATGGCAATCTATTTGATATCGAGGTTAGAGTGTGTACGAGAATACACAGCATGCCACGCACTTGCTCCGCCATGATACCTGTTATGTCATTATCTGGCTTCCTGAGAGTCCCATCATGCGCGGTGATATCAGGAGCGACATTCTGCTGTTGTTGAGGGAACTGGAAGTTAACATCGTCTTCACTAATGGGTGGACCGAGGGGGACATTTGAGCTAGTTCTTCTGCGAGCACCGAACGTGAAACTGGGAGCGAGCTGGGGACGTCCGGTGGGACCAAGCATGTCCTGCTCCTGCTGGGCGGCCAAGGCAGCGAAACGCGGGGCCATGAAGCCTTGGGACTGGGATCGAGCCTGGTGGCCAGAGCCGGGGAAGAAACCCTCGGATATTTCACCGTCTTCAAAAGATGCTCCAACGTCTTCGGCGTCTTCCATCATAGCGCCAAGGTGAGGTGAGAACGAATTATAGTTAGCGGAATGAGCGGAAGTGCCAAGGGACGCAGCCTTGCGGTGACGAACGGCCTCTGGTACGTTAGAACCACCCAACATGATAGCACCGTGTTGGAAAAGAGCTGTGTTATTAGAGAGCTGTGGTTGAGGGGCATGCATAGAAGCAGCGAGAGTGTTGTTAGTAGTTGGAGATGATTGGCCGGGAGGGGAGGTAGTCTTGAGGTCTGCAATGACTCGCTGGAGCGAGGACAGAGCGTCGGATTCTGACGCCGAGCCAGGTACAGGTGTGGAGGACTGAGTACGGTCCCTAATCTGGCCAGGTCTGCTGGGCTGTGAGGCAGAAGCCTGGCTCTTGCGATGGTTTCCGGTACGCTGGCCCATGCTGTTCTGATTTTTGTTCCGAGCTTCGTTCTTCTTGGCCTCTTGGGGTTTCTTGTTGGAGTCAGAGCCTGATTCTGTACCACCCGCTGTTGTAGGCTTCTTGTTCTCGACTCTGGAGGAAGGCCTAGGGATACCCTGGAGGCTGCCAGTTGCGGACGAGGGCCTTGCGTTGGAGAGGGTCCTCTTAGGCCCTCTGGAAATACCAGGAGCAGAATTCGTCTTCTTTGCGTCGTCCTTCTTGGCAGCGTTTTGCGAGGACTCGTCAGTCATTTCGTTCGTAGAATTAGTCTGAGAGAAGATGGAGCGTGATTCGAAGTTGTCTGTTTTCTGCGTTGCCAAGTACGTCAGCTGTGAGGGGGAAGCCAATGAAGAGCCGGACCTGAGACTGTCTGAGAGCGCAGGAAAGTGAATGGCACTGAAAGTCTTTGCCCTGTAGGGCGAGTGGGGAATTAATGGAGGTGGATGCCGTGCACAGGCGTGAAGGGATTTTACTTATGGCTTGGTCGTCGCAGAGAGCAAAAACCCAGTTGTGGTTCGAACTTTCGTATTGCGGCTGCGGGTGCATTCCCACGCCTTACCGAGAGACACAGCTGTATTACTAGTACAACTACGTGCTACAGTGCCCCCTCAAGGCCTCATCCCCGGGCCAGCTTATCGATGATGGCCGCAGCGTACTCCTTCGTGGACGCCTTGCCGCCGAGGTCACCCGTGATGGACTTGCCCTCTGCAATGGTCTTGAGATGGGCGATCAGCCAACGTTCCACCTGTCTGACTGGATCCACTTACATCCAGGGTGGCCCTCTCAATCTTGGCTGCGTGCTCGTTCAAGTTCATGTGCCTACGCCGACATCGGATCAATCGGGAAACCCGCGTTCCAATCGGACATACCTGAGCATCATTAGAGAAGACAACAACAGGGCCGTCGGATTAGCCAATCCTTTGCCTACGGAAACAGCCCGCTCAGAGATCGCCATCCCTAAAATTGCGTAACATACCTGCAATGTCCGGAGCTGACCCATGTACAGCCTCGAAGATGGAAGCATCCTGTACACATTAAGCAACATGTACCAAAATAGAACCCGGCGGTAAAAACCCACTCGGCCAATGTTTCCGGACGGCGTAAGCCCGAGTCCACCAATGAGTCCGGCACACATGTCGGACAAGATGTCCCCGTACAGATTCGGCATAACCATGATTCGGTTGGAATATGGTTGTGGATTTTGCACGATCTGTTATACGGACCGTGAACAGACATCATCCATGATTCACGCCACCTTACCTGAAGGCACGCGCGATCCAACAGGTCTTCATCATACGCGACATCCGGGAACTCTTTTGATACTTGCCGGCACGCCGACAAGAACATGCCATCAGACATTTTCCTTTATCCATTAGCAGAGAGGTAGCGCCCTCATGACCCCACTCACATGATGTTGGCTTTGTGAACCGCAGTGACCCTCTTCCTCCCACTGGATTGTGCATAGTGGAAAGCGTAACGGGCCACGCGTTCTGAGGCATCCCATGTGATAAGCTTAATGGACTGAACAACGCCGTCTACGATCTACATTGCTTGTTTGAGCATGAAAACAGGCAGCGGTGAAGGGGTCACCTCGTGCTCGATACCCGAGTACTCTCCCTCCGTGTTTTCGCGGATAAGTACCGTATTGACATCATCATATGGAGTCTTGTACCCTTTGATCGAGAGGCAAGGTCGAACATTTGCAAACAAGTTGAACGTTCTGCGCAGAGTCAGGTTCAAGGAGACGTGGCCCTTTCCGACTTTCTCTCGCTGAATACAGGTATGAGTCAAAGGAGTGCAGACATACTTGGTGTGGCCAAGGGACCTGTGAGCAGCATTTAGCCACTGGGATGGTTGTAAGAACAGCGGAGCCGACCTTTCAATGCAACAGTGTTCCTTTTGATAGAATTGATGGCCGCATCTGGGATGACTGTTTTTCCACCTTTAAGGACCGGAGCAACGCTGACTTCCTCCCAGTCTATGGGTACCTATACTTTGATAAGGCTGATGCACGACAGCACAGACAAATGACAAACCTTTGCTGCTGCATAAATATCTTTGACAGCTTCACTGATCTCCGGACCAATGCCTGAAACATGGGATCAATACACAAACATGCTCGCTCTCCGGAAGAGTATTCTGACCGTCTCCTGGGATTAATGTCACGACGTATTTTCCCTGAAGCTCATGTTAGTTGGCGACCCCGCCGTGACGACCTAAGCACCTCACAGTGCTTCCTTTGATCCCAGTGAAGGCAGCAGTTGGCGAGGCGGACGCATACTCTCTGATTGATCGCTGTATGCCAACCTAAGTATGACGAAGGACTTCAAAAGCGAAAGCAGCCGCACTGAAGAAAGCCTTGACGCCCCCTGCGCGGCACGAGCGACCCATCTATTGGCCAGCATATTTTGCAAAGTTTTAGAAAGGAAGTGATGCAATGGCAAGGAAGAAAAAGGGCTCGAGCACGCCGGGTATAAACGGGAGCTTTTTCAAGGCACTTTCTCGGAGACAGCGAAGTATGCCAAGTCTAAGCCCTACTGCCCTTGCATAGAAAATGCTGTTTATACAAGACTTGTATATAAATTACTCTCATGGTTACGAAGTCAAAGCAACGAGGTGGATCCCTAGCTAGTAAAATGTCCAGACAGGAGTGTTATGGTATACGTGGTGGGGAGAACAGGAGCCTAACCGCTCAGTAGGCCATTAAGCTGTTGTCGGTATTGTTCCATTGTCCTCTCTGTCTCTTCGTCCTCCAGCTTGTCCTGCAAAGACTGGATGGACATAAATATTCCATTCTAAGCCAGTGTTCCTGGAATCCACTCACCGGTAGTTCTGTGCCCACCATACCAGCTTGCCCAAGCTTGCCGTTGGTGAGCTCAAACAAGACCTTGTCGACCTCGGCATCAGCCTCCTCGGTTATCTCTTCGTCCTCATCCATTTCGAGGGTGTCCTCGAGCATTTCTTCCATGATTCCAGCCTGAATCGTCAAAGTTAGAACACAGGCATCCGCACATAAAGGAGCATCAGACCTTGGTCATCTCCATGGTCATCTCTCTCATAGCCTGACTGATCTGGGGCAGCTTGATCAGCGAGTTGGACAGTTTCATTATCTCCGTCGACTTCTGCAACGATCCCGTAATTTTCATCATCGCTATATGGAGAACGAGTAAGAATCCATCATATCATAGGCAATGAAGGCCACTTCACCAAGTTGCTGTGTCAACTGTGTCCCAATCGAACCTAGACGAGCCTTGCTGACGGACAAGCGATCCTTTTGTTTGTTACTCCGTACAACCTCCCTGGCTAGTATTCGTGCGGACTTGACATCACCCTTCGTGGCTAGCTGCTTTACTGTAGTGCGGACCTTGGCCGTGGCGGCGTCAAGCTGAAGCGGTTACAATAAGCGAATGGTGCAAAGACTGAGGGGAGTTCCAACCTGCCTCATCTCCCTATCTAATTTCCGACCCTCTGCACGTAACTTGGCGTGCCATACACGTACTTTCTCTTCGGGCGATGGCCCGTACAAGAAACGATTTATGGACTGCATGAGGGTTGGAAGAAGCAAGACATGAGGGATCCAAATACGGAACACTGCGCAAAGATCGCCTTATTTAGTTATGCCCCTAGTCTCGAATGTTCAACTTCAAGGAGGGAAAACATATGATCATGGGTACAGCGGTATGACGAGCAATATACATGCAGAAAGTACAGACCATTCCAATGGTGTGAGAGAGAAGAAATGAAGAAAAAAAGATGTGTTATAGTAGGTCAATGTATGCCCACACATACTGGGGAACAAGGTTACAAAGAGACTCCACAACATGACGGTATTTACAACAATAAATGGACATCAAAAGTAAAAGAAAGGCATTTTCAAGTGCCGAGCAATCTACATAGGTCCAGCCTTGATCTGACTGACAAGTGTGTCCCAATAGCTCCAGTCGGACCCATTGATACATGGGATCAGACTGGGGTCGATGGCTGGTGGGACACTTGCCCCAACACCAATCCAGCCAGTGAAGTCTGTACCGCCTGGACTACCCCAGGACAGAGCAGGCATGCCCGTCGATCCATCCACAGCGCCGTCATTGAAAGTGCTGCACCAGTGATCCAGCAGCGACTGCGCCGTAGACTCGTCCTCTCCGCTTGGGCTACCGGAGCCTGCAGGCGAACCGAGTGCTACATCAGTGACACCGCTCTGCTGCAAGCGCTGTATCGCAGGAGACTGAGCGAAAGGTGAGTTCGGATAAGGGATGGACGACGATAGCTGTGGAGAAGCAGCTGTCCCAGTTGTCACCGACAGGGGTGAGGGGAATGCTGGTTGCACCAAAGAGGTCCGCGCGTTCGTTAGCACCATGTTAGATGCCAATTGTGGGTCGGGTGTGGGTGGCGAATCCGCATCTGCTGTTTCCGGAGTAGTCTCCGCAAGTTGCAGAGCTCGGGTCTTGAGGAACTCGATGATTTTCAACTCCCTGCGAGTAGTCTCGTCCATCTCCCGAACTCCCTCGTGATCTTTCAAGAAGACGTCCAAGATGTTGTGCATTGTCTCGGCATGTTTTCCATGCGGGTATAAGACCAGGTAAATGCCACTGATCATGGGCGTCTGAAACTCTCTGTAGGCATTGTGCAACGATTCGCGAGTCTCTGTCGAGACTGATTCGCGGAAAGCCCTACGGACTTGAAAATCCATTATGGCAGATTCGAAGCACGCCTTGCGCGAGCGTAGGTAGCGATCACAGCTTAACCTACGGAGCAGGTATGGGCGGTGTAAGCAGATCCGTACAAAGAGGGTCTCCGTAATTAACAAAAAGCGGTGAACAGGGATAAATTTCTTGGTTTCGTCGAGGGAGGTGTCCGGTTCAAGAGCGAAATGAGGCGGAAGATTATGGATGAATTTCGTAAGTTCATCATCGAGGGCAAGAACATCAGTATAGTGGCTAGGAGTCCGGACTTTCTGAAAGTGATGGACCATCCGACCAATTATAGAAGCAAGCTGATGACGGAGTACGACAAAGGTCATTTGTGTAGGCGTACTCAAAGGAGGCGGGCTGTCGATGGCAGCCGGAGCAAAGTCCTCGTCAATGTTGAGCGGTGGTAAGGTGCATGTGTAATCGTCTTGAATGGCATGCGGCCTTCCTAGCACAAGTGCATAGGAACGGTCAGCATGATAAAGATAGGACCTGGTGTATCGTGGGTATTAGCTCCAACATTATGTGCGGATGCAATATTACATACCAGATGCGCCGTCGATTCTCCACTTGGGCAGGATCCAAACCCTAGATGTATTTGTTTTGAGAAAAGCGTAACATAGTAGAAGTAAAACGAACCGATGGTGCTGCATCACGATGCAAGCCGAGCGCTTGTGCGGTTCTCACAGCAGCACCGAGCTGGCTCCAGCATTCCGTAATGCGGCGATCAAAAGTTAAAAAGCGAGCGCTCTGCAAAATGATTATCAGGAAATGGACTTATCAGCTGAAATGCTCACCAACAGTCGTGTCAATACAATGTCCAGGGAATCAGGTTGGATTGCAGCAGCAATCAACAGGGAACGTCGCGCTACGCAATTGTAAGAATAAGTAAAAGAAAATGATAATAAAACATACACGACCAATAGTATCGCAGCGAAGTCGTCCTCCTGCTTCGAACGTCTCCAGCCAAATGTTCCGGAGCAAGCCTCACAGATATGGCAAGTACAACAAACAGCAGAGGAAGGAAACGTGCATCATTGGTATTCGCACCAACCCCATTCGCACAAAGTGAGGCATATGCTGCTCGGAAATCTTTCTCGCATACAGGATACCTTGTCCAATTTCTATGGCGAAAGCGGGCATTGAACAGATACATAGTGTTCGTGCAGAAACTCGCTTACATGGCGGTAAAATAATGGTCGATCAATGCATCAGAAAATCGTTGAGGAGGAAGCTCCTGTAGAAGTTCTGATATTTTATGTGGCGAAACACCACATTCTTGTACCAAACTCTTGAGATTGTCAGCTGCAGAGGGTTCTGAGTCTTGTCGCACAGATTCTATAATAGATGGCGTAGCTAGAGCGGGCTTGTGATCCACCCCGTTGACTCCAACCTGTACTGAAGAAACAGCACCATAGTGCGAAGCAGAATTTTTGGCGTCCCACTGGTCTTGACGAGAACAGCCAACCACCACATTTGCAAGCTAATGAACCGTTTGTCAGATCAGCAATGATACAGAGGTCATCAAATTATTCACTTGCTCCAAAACGGAGGCAGGTGCAACACTCCCTGAGGCGCTGTTGCCAAACCACTTTCCACTCTGGAAAGAACCTCCGCTGGGGTCCTGTTCATCAATAATCGAACGACTGTCTTCATCCGGTAATTCCGAGCTGGATCGATGCTGTCTGTCAATTGTGAAAGTGTTTGCGTTGACGTATTGGGGTAAAGCAAGCTCGATAATCCTTTCAAGTCTGGCCAAGCGTACACTGATATCCTGGTCTGTTTTTCCTGGGGTGTATGCCTTACATAGTTCAGGAACTTTGCGTGCGATACACTAGAGAACGGAGGACATGAAAGTATGCATCTAATTGGATAGCATGGACTCACGTGGGAACATGGAATCTGACGGTCACACTTTGCACATGAAATACATCACCTCTTCTAGTGATCGAAAAACTAGAATTCGTACCTTCTGCTTTCGCCGATGACATTCACCGCAGGAGAAGCTGAGCAACGACGTCAACACAAGGCAAATCGAAAGCGAATGGACGGTTTACCTCACTCTAGTCCTGGGCTTCTTGGTGTGCGGACTGTCGGCTTCCCCGTCTTCGATCTTTCGTTTTTTCAAGCCACCATGGTCAACGAGAGGGCTCGAGTGGTTACCTTTAACCATTTTGCAAGCCTAGTTGGTGGATCGTTGTCAAGATGTAACTTGATCTTGGGCGTGTGAACTCTTCAGGACGACAATCTGGTCACGTGCCAAATAGGCTCAGTATCGCGTCTACGTTGGTCATCTGGTTTCCCAAGGTTGTCCAGGGACGAGCAGGCCTGGGCATCGAGACCCAGGGTAATCGCACTAGTGGACGCTGGCAAGTTGCAACTACAGGCTCTAGAGATGGCGGAACCAGCATGGAAGCAGACCAAGTTGTCGTTAGAAAGGCCCTATAGAGACGATCATGGTGAACGTATATCTGTTTTGCTTGACATCACTCCCGAGGGCGAACAGGTGTTTGAATCGTATGTGGTCATGCACAGTTTCGCCACTGTCTTACTGACCGGTTTCAGCCCAGAAAATCTGACCAGGTTGCTTGGGGAGAATCTCAGACGGATATTCATTGAGAGAGGGCACGACTTCTTCGAACGACAAGATAACTTACGATCAGGGGGTGAACTACTCGTCGTCCAACCGTTGGAGACCACAGAGCATTTGGACAAAGATGAAGAGGCCGCGGTAGGGAAGACGACGAGAGCAAGTTTAACACCCGAAGAGCTGTTCAATATGCGGAAGGAATGCATCCCTCAGCTTTTGTAGGTAAGAATGCGCCCTTTCACGCCATAATACTCATATGGTATTCAAGCATTGCACTTGGTGAGATGACCCAGGCTCGGGATCTCCTTTCCTTGCTGTTGTCCTCGACACCTTCCGAACAAATTCCCACCGCCCCCTCTTTACCTCCGGAGGCCCTCACTGCTACTGTCGTGACCAAGCCACCTGCCATATCCTCTGTCGAGGTTTTCAATGCCCAGCTTACTATCGGGGGGAAAGACGAAGCATTGAGGAAAGCCGCGAATGTTTTCAAGCAAGCTGCAACCAGATTGGAAAAGAGTCGTGAAAAGAGCGAAAACTACTGGTCGGACGCTCTAAAGATCAGAAGGGCAAATTGGGGCCTGATCCCAGCTCCGTTACCATTTGGTGCCGCCGCCGGAAAAGGTGCCGATAAAACGTCGAAAGACTTCTTAATCTCTTTTGGCCTAGAAGAATGTAAGTACCTTCCCATCCAGGGTCATCGCTATTGACTACGGTTGTCCAAGCTGCTGTTCAATTTCGAAGAAGGGCAGTAGGCCACATGGCCACATACGAATCCGAATCGAACTTTCTCCAGTTTCCCCATCGCCGACGGAATCGGCTACGCATTTCATTGACAGTCGCAGATCACGCAGGAGTAACCTGTACGTCCTATAACACGGAGAATTCTTTCGGTTCAACGTCCTTGGTCGAGTCGCTTAATGCTGCCCAAAAAGAAGTTGTAGACGAAGAAGTGTTCTCCGTGCTGATCAAGGAGGCCAGTACCTTCCCTACGGCTTCTACTCGAGTTTCGGAGCGCTTGATCGTCATTGACGTAGCAGAAGGGATTGACATCCGATTTGAAATGGTGAACTCGTTGCCGTTAGTTTGTCACTGGCACATTTGCTGAACACGCAAGACACAGGTTGATGACAGCGGAACGGTTAATTTGTCGAAATCCCATCTTCCTGAGGTTCTGACTCAAACGTGTGATCTCATTTATCATACACTTCATGCTCTGCTTCTGTGTATGCATGCTACGCAAAAGTCGCAACGACTCCTACCAGCGGGATCGACCCGATCTCAGTCCTCAAATGCTTCGGCGGGTCGATCTGTGCTACTCCAGCCTATTATTGATTTACTCCAATATCAACAGTTCTGCGTGAGAATCAAGGCAGAACTCGACAAAGTGGTCGCAGCGTTTCATCACGCTGGTGTCCCTTGCACATTACGTTTCGATGCAGTCGGGGAAACTGGACAACACCTGCAGCAGCGGTTGGCTATCGGGGACCCATCTTTGAGAGTTGGCGGAGAAGCCCTTCTGAGAATTGATGATAGGTAAGTAGACGGTGAACATATTTTGCAATAAAGACTGAAATTGTGTATCTACTTGAGGCAAACATTACGCCTCACATTTGCCTCACCTTCGTCGCTCACTGCCCACCTTCCCCTAGCGACACTACCAATCGCCTCGGTCCCTCAACTATGTCAGCTTCTTGCGGATGAAGGTGAAAAGTGTTTGCTTACCAAACTATGTGAAGTGGGTGGCCAGCGATGTGATCGTATCGCTGCAACATGGTTTGTTGATACAGTCAGCGGGAAGGCAGTGGGCAGATGGGAGGGGTATATTGTGTAAGTGCGGTCTCTACGTGCAAGTTGTGCATACTCTAATTTGCCGCAGAAATTTTTGCGCCTTTTTTGGCGAAGACTTTGCAATACATGCGTCTGCGTATCAACTTGACAGGGGATTTCCAGACAAACTCTCTCTCTTTGACACTTTTTCGCCCCAGAAGAGCACATCACTCATGTCTTGGCAACAAGATGTCTTAGAACAGATTTTGTCAGAACACTAGACTTCAGTAGTCATGATGTGAACCCATAGTTTTGCACATGGTATTACATGGAACCATATGAATGCCACGTGGTTTTTGGAGATTGCATATGAGTTACTCGACAGCATAAGAGTGAAACGAGAACCGAGGGATCTAATCCTCATCTCCCTCGTTGCCAGTCTGGAAAGCGTCGATCTTGGCCTGGATCGCGGCCTTGCGCTCCGCCAGCGTCCGTTTTGGCTGTTTGTACTTGAGAGTCTCTGCTTTCCAGTCTGTGGTCTTCTCAGTAGGCTGGAATGAAGGGTCTTCCCGGATAGCAGCATAGGCATTAGTGTAAATCTCTTCTATGTCGTCCGAGCCAATGCCATCTGCAAGGTAAGATGAAAACTGCTTCTTGAATCTGACAAAGCAACTCATGAGACCACGGGTCATATATTGACAGTTTTTTTCACTCACCGTTCATCGTCTTCTTCTTCCAGGGACTCCATATACTCAGCAACGTGGCCACCATAGATGTACTTCTTCAACACCTCGGCGTCAAGCTCCTTGCTCTCTGGGTCATAACCAGGGAAACGCTTTTCGGAGTGAGGAATAAAGATCCCGCCATCACTGGCACCCTTCATGGCACCAAACACACGATGACCAGTTGTCGTGCGTTTCAAACCAACGTCAAGATAACATTTGAATGGCCGTGGGGCATCTTCATCGTCCAGAGCTTCGGTGAGCTTTAAAGTGCCATCCGGTTCCGCAACACCGTCGTATTTATCTGCCAGTCCGAGTTTGGTTAAAGCACGGCGAGCACACAGTAAACCGGTAGCATACGCTAATAAAAATAAGACAAGGGATCATGGAAATAAATCAGGTGCCTACCTGCCGTCCAGTTGGTAAGACCGTGGCTGATACCATATCTCGGCAGTTCTCTTGAGCGTGCAGCGGTCAAGATGAAGTCGCCTTGCAACCGTGCGTAAACAATTTGTACGATGACTTCTTTGTTCGTGAAACGGACCACCAGTCGGTATTTTGGCGCGTTGCTTCAGAAACCATCAGCTCAGGCTATCTTCACAATACCCGAATACGTACTACTTGTTCTTTGCCTGGGTGACCAATCGTTTGCGGGCGTAATCTATGGAAGTGTCAGCCCATATAATGAAGCATGAACAATACAACTCTGACAGTCGGTTTTGCCCTCACGACGGCGACGATATTTGACTTGGAAACGCGAGAAATAGGCGTCAGACTTGACTTTCTTGACGAATGGCATCTAGAAGGCTTGGGTCAGCGGTCAGGAGCTTCATCAAAAGTTGATATCCAGCATCCATCCTCTCCGATGAAATTGAAACAAAAGAATGTGTCCCGTGCCATCGAAGACAATCGTGCAGGTAAACAACAAGGATTGTGTGTGTGCTCACCTTGAATGATTTGGAGGACGGTGGCGACAACGGGCTCGCTCACTCGTGATGATGATTTGCGTTGGCCTGTTGTTTACAACTATTGATTTCAGGACGAATTATTTTTGCGAATAATTACGCATATTATATTACACCTTGCCAGTCGACCACATGGATCCCTCGCAGTACCAGCAGTTTAACCAACAACAAGGTTACGACGTGAATCCTTATCATCAACCTTACCAGGGTCCTATATACTCTGTTCCTGGGTCGTCGTCCTCGCATAACGCGCCAGTTCCTGCTAATGCATATGAATATGATGTCGGCATCGTTGCACAACAAAGTGTATATGTTCCAGGAGCAATGATCGATAAACGCGGAGGTGCAGGCGGAAAACTAGCTAAAGGTGGAAAGCGGACGACTGTATTGCGCAAGGGGGGTGGCAAGGTCTGGGAAGACCAAACGCTGCTTGAATGGAATCCATGTGAGCACTTCTGAAGGCTCCTCCACTGTGCCAGAGAACTGAGTTCAGTTAGCTTGGTTTCGCCTGTTTGTTGGTGATTTGAGCAATGATGTCTCTGACGATGTTCTTGCGAATGCTTTCAATAAGTACGCCTCGTTCCAGAAAGCACGGGTGATCCGGGATAGGTTAAGCGGCAAGGTATTGCTTCGATCCTTACTCCGTTGACGGCTTCTGACACTTATATCAGGCAAGATATGGCTTCGTTGCCTTCTCAGACCCCGAGGACTTCCTGAAAGCCTGGAAGGAAATGGATGGTATGGCATGCTATGCTCTGCCCTTCCTCTCATACTCACCGCCTTGTCTAGGTAAATATGTAGGTAACCGCCCTGTGAAACTGAAAAAGGCAGATGATACCGCTATCAGACCCGTGGAGATAGGTCACAGAAAGGCGAAGCAACTTGAGAAGGAGTTGAAGAAGAACAGACGCAAACCGTACTAGAATGTGAGTTGATGCCAAGTGTGTTGGTAGGTGACTTGGATGTTCCAGTACGTTAGCATCATATCAAAGAATCAGAAATGTAATACCCGAAGAGCTTGCTACATACTTTATGCACTTGTTGTCCACCTCAGAAATATATTGGTTGTACAAGTCTGACGAGATCAGGTGGTGAGGTCACGTGGCTAGCTCCTGTGTCACAAACCCCCGAAACAAGTTCAAGCTTAGGATTCCACCTCTCAACCAAAGACTCTTTGCACTCAAAAGAAAGTAATATCGTCAAGTAGCGGTTCCTGCTTTGGCAAGTTCAGAAGTTTCCTCGTAGCAGCATGGACATCGACAAGCTGTTTAAGGTTATTGATCACCGTTTCCCTCCATGTATTACCACACTTAATGCTTTCAAACAGGTGCCCAAGCTCCCGGCTGGGATAAAGCGCAAGCTTCCAGATACTCCTACTCCAGAAATTTTGAAAAAAATGCGTCCGGATGATGATGTAGAGATGAAGTCGGACGCGTCTAGTCATACGGAAACCCCCGCATTGTCTCGATCAGTCAGAGTGGAAGACGACCCAGACGACGACCATGATACTTCTTTCGCCCCTGGAGGGGACGCAGATTACTTCGTGGAAGAAGATGAGGAGGGCCGCTTTTATGGCGGTGGTCTTACCAGCCAGCAAAAGGAAATTTTGAGCATATTCGAGAGGGCAGAAGGAGAGGGAGATCAAGACGAAGTATGTGTCTCAAGCTCGCAATTTGACAGACCTGAACAGGACTTTATAGCCCGAGGAAGTCACATTGCCTAGTGTAAGACGGTCGCTAGCCCGCTTCGAGCGAGCGGTGAACAAAAACCAGGACCAACGGTCTAAGTATCCAGACGACCCCACGAAGTGCGCAGGCATCCCGTTTGCGTCTTCCAAACTGATAGCATTGTTTTACACAGGTTCATTGATTCTGAAGCAGACCTTGACAGTGCCATCAAGTCTCTGTTACCACTTGCTCAGTCACCTACACTGGCATATCCGGAAGTTGTCCGTTCTGGAATGGTTTCACTAATCATCGGACTTCTAAGTCACGAGAACGTTGACATTGTGATCGACGCTGTGGAGCTCATGAATGAATTGACAGATGAAGATGTTGGCAACGAGGGCGAAGACGATGATGCACAAGAAGATGCGCAGGGTGCATTGAAGGTTTTAATCGAGGCATTGGTAGGCATGATTTCCTTGGAATCTATGTGTTGATAGCAATGTTTCCAATACAGGTGGAACATTCAGTCCTAGAATTGTTGGTAGACAACCTTTCTCGTCTAAATGAAGGGGAAGAGTCCGACAAACAAGGTGTCTTCCATATCCTAGGTATACTGACTTCTTTCTATCGAGGTATAACTGATTACCTTGAAAGGTGCCTTCGAGAATATTCTTGGATTTAATCCGGACCTTTCTGAGAAATTTGTGGCTAAGACAAAAATTATGAAATGGCTACTCGATCGTATCCAGTCAAAAATCCATGACGAAAATCGTTGCTATGCTGCAGAATTACTTTCAATTCTGCTGCAAAATAACTCTGCGAATAGGCAACATTTGGGGAAGCTAGACGGTGTCGAGACCATTCTTAAAACTCTGTCAGTGAGTAGGTGGCCGATTATATCAATTATAATCTGATTTCACCTTGCCCGCAGCATTTTCGTAGACGTGACCCCGTCGATGCGGATGAAACAGAATTCATGGAAAATCTTTTCGACTCTCTTTGCTCGGCTTTGTCTGAGCCCGAGATAAAGTCACTATTCCTCACTAGCGAAGGGGTTGACCTGATGTTGCTAATGATGAAGTGGGCAGTATTTCTTTCGCCTGAGCCTGTTTTCTCACCTGGTTCCTAGGGAAAAGCTGCAGTCGAAGTCTCGATCAATAAAAACGCTTGATTACGCAATGTCTGGGTCAGCGGGATCAGAAATCTGCTCAACTTTTGTTGAAGCTCTTGGGCTCAAGACACTTTTTGCGGCATTCATGGGCAAGGCGAGTTTTGATCATCTTTCTACCTGAAATATACTCATATCGTGGCAGTCTTCAAAGAAACAAAAACATACCGCCAGTACTCAGGCAACCGAAAACGCATCTCATATTTTAGGGATAATGTCGTCGTTGTTTACAAACCTTCCATCGGACTCATCTGACCGAATACGCCTACTCGCTAAATTTGTGGAGAACAACTATGAAAAGGTGGACAAGCTGTTGGAAATGCGAGAACATGCGTCCAGTCGTCTAAAAGCGGTTGATTCGGACATCGAAACAGAGAAAAAGGTGTTTATTGTCAAGCATGGAGATTGCATGATTATAGTAGGCTCATACACGTTACAGGCGTTACTCGCTGAGGGCACTATAGAACCAGAAAATGAGGAGTTATGGTATCTTCGGCGGCTGGATGGTGGTTTGTTTATTTTGCAGACCCTCGATTATATTTTGGCGTGGGTTGCATTGGAGGATGATGGCGTAAGACCTGTCTTCCACTACTTTTTCAGTTCGCTAACCGTTGTGGTTTAGGCGCGAGCCCATCTTATAAAGATGTTTGAACGCAAGAGCTTGACGCTCAGGAATGTCAGGGAGACACTGCAAGTTTATCACAACAACATCGACCCAGACGACCCAGACAGCCATAGCGCAAATGGACTGTCACAGAGAGAGATCCTGGAACATCTCATGACCTTCCTACAAGGGTGCTCATGATGTGAACCTGTTAGTGTCATTGTACAACCATTTCATGTCTTCTGTGATGCAGATGCCAAAGCAACGCAAGAAAACACCATATCTACTGTACCCTTCGCTTTTATTAATTCCTTCTGTAGTCGGACCTCTGCATGCACTTTCTTCCGTAAACGAAGCAAAAGAGAATCGACTAGAGGTGATTGACCGAAGACAGGTGAATAGAGCTCTGTTGGCATATTGTCATTAAATATTCTGTGCGGTTGACAAGATGATCGTACCAATCAGCAGTGATGCCACATCACAAACCAACTCCCCGAACCGAGGGTCGGTCACATGCTTGACAAGAAGGCGTAAGATGGGCTCCAGCAAAACATCATCTCTGCCGGAAAGGGCGCTTCTGAGGCCGTCACGATGTATAAGTTCCTGCATGAGAGAAAAGGTAGTCGTGGGCGGAACGTTCTGTGGACTTGTGCTGAGAGCGATTCATACATGGGCCTCACCAAAACGCATACCTTTCGAAGGACGGCATCCAACGCTGCTGAGTACTTGAAGGCCTTCAAAAGGCGATCATATTCCCTTAGCCGTCTTGTTCTCTTACTCTCTATCCTGAGCTCGTTGGCATCTCCAACAGGTCTGGATGTTGTTTTTGATTTTACACGACCTTGACCAACCGATGGTAGTATTCCCCCCAAGAATGACTCATAGGTTCCGGTCTTCAATATAGTAGCATACACTGCCCCGGGTTCAGAAGCCTTCGGTGTCCGTCGACGCACGGACAAAGTGCCATCGGACATCCCAGCAGCTATGTGTGTCTGGTCTGGCTGAAACAACATCAGTCAAAGGATAACGATGTGTGGCGCACAGGCTCACCGAAATCGCCAGACACAATATTGCCGCAGGATAACGCATGGTGTGGACCACTTTGTAAGTGGAAATATCATATACTTTTACCATTTGATCAAGAGAACCAGTCAAAAGGCGACCGGCATTTGCATCGAATGCCAGAGAGGTCACGGTTTTTTGGTGATTTGACAATGCTTGTATACATCGACCTCCAGCGTTTATATCCCACACTCGAAGGATGGGGCCTGCGGTAGATAATGCGATCGTGCCGGATGGTAGCATTAAGACATCTTCTACCGGGGGGGCGGTGGTCGAATCTCCGCCCATTATCATCTCGCATTCCCCGCTCCTCGAGTCGTGTAGTCTCATAGTACCGTCATATGATCCCGTCAAGATAAGGTGAGGATTGGAAGAGGATACCTCCCCAGACCGAACGTAGTCCGTATGAGACATGAAAGTCACCGCTTCTGCTTGAGACGGCACATCCCAGAGCTTGACAGTAGTGTCGTCAGAGCATGAGAGCACCTGCGTAGGTGAGAGGGCAGAGAATTTCGTGACATGCACTGGCTGCTTGTGGGAATCAAATGTTCGAAGTATCGCCCGAGAATTGATGTCAAATAGCTGGACACGATGAGGGCCAGGTGAGCAACGAGAAGAACATAGCTACCTGGACAAGGCCAGTGTCGTCGCCTGCTACGACAAGTTTTCCGTCTGCACGAATGTGTCCGCTCCTAGCCACGTCTTTGAATCTCGATATTGTCTTGGTGACCTTCTGAGTGCGTGGGGCATAAATTTGCACTCGGGTTGCAGCAGTGACGGCGTATCTATGTGGTTTGGCAGGCGAAAAATGGACGGAAGTTACAGGAGCGTATTCCTTTACGAAGACCGGGTGCTTGAACTGGCGCCAATACCTGGATTCTGGCCCATGCTTCGTCGTGTGTGGACGCGCATGTCTTTGTACGGTAACTGGCTGGTAGTCCATATGTATTCAAATGTTCACGCCGATCGATGATGGGAGGGTAAATTTACGAGTCACGTGGAGCGTGAACCGCATCGATAAGAATTCGATCAAACTCATTGATCATCTCTCCTCCTCCCAAAACCTCAAATATCCACCAGACCACACACAGCCATGTTATTGTACCAGGACGTCCTGACTGGAGACGAGATGTTTTCCGATGCCTTCCCTGTGTTCGTTCCATTTGTTCATTACTTTGACTTGCTGATCAGGGGAATACGTGTAGAAAACTCGTTGACGACATCGTCTATGAGGTCGACTGTCAATTGATAACCGTCAAGCAAGGCGCTGACGTCGATATTGGTAGGGCTCAATGTCTACGGTGACCGCTCCCCAGCTTACAGTCAGTCAGGTGCTAATCCGTCTGCGGAGGAGCAGGAAGACAATGTCGAGGACGGCTCAACACAGGTCAACAATGTCGCTCATTCCTTTCGACTTCAGTCAACGTCATTCGATAAGAAGAGTTACTTGACTTATCTGAAGGTGATGTTGATCTATCACGAGCGTATATACAGTTTGCAAACCCCTGGGTGCAGGGATATATGAAAGCCGTAAAAGCTGAGCTACAGAAGACGCAGCCAGATCAAGTTGAAGCCTTTGAGAAAGGCGCGGCTGCATACGCCAAAAAGATTATCGCGAACTTCAAAGATTTTGAATTTGTAAGCTTTTTTTAATGTGCGCAACGACACTTGCCAATAGTTCACAGTATACTGGTGAATCAATGAATCCCGATGGTATGATTGCACTACTCAATTACAGAGTAAGTACTCTATGTTCCATTTGTTTCCATACTTAATTGTCGCATCTAGGGGGATGGCATTACACGTAGGTGTTGTTCCAGTTGTTTTGCTGTGCATCTTGGTCAACCTCGATTCAGCTTACTTTACAATCTGGAAGCACGGCCTCAAGGAAGTAAAACTGTAGATTTTGTATTTTTTTTACTTTTGTACCCGCCAACGTTCAATATTCAATATCAATCTCAAGGATATCGCAACATCTTGTGAGAAGATTTCCAAGACGACAAAAGTACAAATAACATATGTTGGAGATCTGAATCAAAGCTCGTCATGGCCCTCGCTGGGTTTGGCAAAAGTGGCCTGTGTTTCCTCTTCTGGCGCTTTGACCTTCGGCTTGACGTCATTCTTTGATTTCTCCTCCACGAACGCAATCAAGCTCTCCAGCGAGCGGTCTCCATCATAATCAATGAAATCACGGGAACCTGCCGGCTTGAACTTCAAGGTGGGGAAGCCGCCAATGCGGAATTGCACCGAAGGGGGAAGATCATTCTCCGTGGCATCCATCTTGGCACTAGATGAAATGTATAAGATAAAGAACAGTCACAAAATCTGACGACGTACATGACCAGTCGGTCTTTGGCATCAGCAAAGCGATCAGCAAGAGAATCCCAAATCGGTTTCAAGCGTTTGCAGTGACCACACCTAGTAAGATGAAATGATAAGCTCGTGTCCTTCACCTCAAGACGAGACGATGGGTATGTACCAAGGTGCGTAGAACTCAACAAAGACATCCTTGCTGTCATCAAAGACAACCTCGTCAAACTGCTCGCAAACCAAAACGAACACGTTTTCGTCCTGAGTCTCTGGGACAGGCTCGCTCTTCAACTTGGGCACCAGTTTACCATCCAAGTAGTCGGCAACCATGGCAGATACTGCGGCAGGTTCAACATCCTTGCTTTGGTCATATGGATACTTCAATTGCTGTTCCAAATTCTGGATGACGAAGCTTGGCCATTTAGCTTCGGCGAGGTTCAAAGCCTTGGCGTGGTCCCCGAATTTGGTGGAATCGATCCAGACGAAGTTAACTTTGCCATGATATTTGGAAGCAATGGGTTTGAGTGCATCGATGTAGGTCTGGCTCTTCTCCTCGCTGGGGTCAACAAAGAGGTACGCCAATGGCCTTCCACTAGTGACATAGATATTATAGGTATCACCATTGACCTCGCCAAGGATCGGCATAGCCAGCTCTTTCAGCCAGTTCTCGAATTCTTCAACCTTGGAAGAGGACACAGGGTAGGGGTATTCTGTTGCAGGTGCGTCGAAGGTGCGGTACACAACAACAGCTGGAGCAGAGACGCCAGCGGCTTTGATCGCCTGGGGGTCAGAGGTGATACCGAAGAGGTACTCATCACGGTGTTTCTCAGCCACAGCAGAGAACTCGGGTGCAGGTGCTTTAGAAGTCGAGGAAACGTATGCAATAACAACCACTTTATCAGCGTTTTGAAATTCGATGAGGTTAGCAGCCGTGACTTCAGAGACAGCGGGGAGCGATTGCCTAGCGAAGAGATTAGTGTTGCATGACAATGTGACAACAGACGACACACTTGATCATGTAGCTGATAATACCATCAGACTTGCGGGGACCATTGTACTCCGTGGCTTCGCCCTTTCGGAACATTTTAAGAGTGCTACGAGGAATATCGTTCGAGTGACATCCAGCACCTGTACAACAGTAGAATAACGTACGGGTAGCCCTGGACACCATGAGTCTGGCAAAGTTCTGCCTGGTCCACGCAGTCCACTTTGGCAAGCTTGATGCTATTCTCCTTGAGCGATGTCGCCGCAACCTCATATTCTGGTGCGAGAGACTTGCAGTGTCCACACCTGAGCAAGTTAGCCCGTGATTGACGCGTATATGTGAGGGACGACATACCATGGCGCAAAGAATTCGACGAGAATCAGTGGCTCGGGATTGACGGTGGTCTCAAACGTCTCTTGAGTGATGTTGATGACGTCGGATGGCTTCTCCGTGTCACCGTCAGCTGTTGCAAGGGAAGCGAGAGCAACAGCAGATGCTGCTGAAACAAACGAGGAGATACGCATTGCTGGACAAGCAAGTCTCTGAGGGAAGAGAGATGAGGTGAGTTTAGGTTCGAAGTCGCCTTTTAACGGCCAAAAGTGTATACGTGTCACTTAAGGGTTACTACACGCTAACAGATCTGAAGACCATTACGGAGAACGGGATTACATGTCCTAAACCTAGGTACTACGTAGTTCCGGACTATCCCTGACATGGGCAACTCTACCGAAAGCAAAGCAATTTGAATCATAGACTAGAAAGATCGAAGGCTGAACCCTGCTGCCGTCCCCCTCCATAGTGTTTTGTGTCGGGCACAAAAGGCCGCGGCGTCGGGAAATCGTTGACGGGGAATTTATGTGATCCAGCATTAGGTGGTGGCGATGGAACTAGAAGTACAATTCAACTCAATCCAAAAGTGACAAATAGGAAGAAACGCACTTTTCCGTGTCGGTGGCGGTCGTCTGTTCCCGTTGACAAGAGTGTTCGTGGAAGCTCGCGGTTCTGTTGTAGGGGGTCCAGAGGCCACCCGTGGTCTTGGCGGCGGCTGTAATGAGGCTCGAGCAGGTGAAGGGCCAGGGGGAGGCGGCGCAACCGGCGATTCTGCCTTGGACGATGTCCTCCCACCCAAAGCCCGTCCTCCGTTAGCGATGGGTAGTCGTCGTGCTGGAGATTGTCCCAGCGGGGGTGAAGGGACAGAGAGCTCTACTTCAGACAATGCTCTCACACGTGCAAGAGCGGCCGGCGGTCCCTCTGTCACTGGCGGTTTTCTTGGAGGAGGAGCAGGAACTGCCCTAAGCCCTGACCCAGACGACGGTCTGGCCGGAGGTGCCGGAGGCGGCGCCCTCCCCGGAACTCCTGGTGGGGGTGGGGCTTTCCGCACCGGAGGAGAAGGGGCATTTCCATTGTTCCGTGCCGGCAAAGGTGGAACGGCTCTTGCGGGTGAAGATATGGATGTTCTGATAGGAGAGGTGCTGCGATTAGGTGCGGGGGGCCGAGCACGAGCGGGAGAGGCTTGAGGAGTGTCTGCTGGGGAAGCGGGTCGGGGTGGAGGCGGAGCCCTGCGAGGTGGGGGTGAGGGCGTTGCACGAACCGGTAACTTCGGAGGCACAGCTGCAGGTGCTGGAGATCTAGAGGGCAATGCTGGAGCTGGCCTGCTGGGCGGCGATGCAGGAGTAGATGATGACGGTGGCGGTCTCGGAGGTGCAGATCTGGCTGGAGGGGGTGGGGCTCCAGTAGCAATGGGTGTATCGCGCTTAGGCACTGAGGGTGCTTTCCCCAGTGTCGGAGGCTTGGCTAGATTGCAACAGTAAGTGGAATGCTTTGGTTCTTCTATGGCAATCCGCACGAACCCAGATTGCTTTGCCCTGCCGGTTTCAGCTTGGGCATGCCGCCAGCGAAGAGACCACCTAGTTGTGGAGGTCCCCCAGCACCCGATGCAGGGACAGAGGACGAGGAAGATGCTTTCCCGATACTACTCGGTGCCCCGATTGCGCCCCTGCTCCCACTTGGCTTTGCATCGACCACGGGTATACTCCGGTCATTCGTTTCTGCCTTCTTCAGCCTTTTCCCTGCTTGGATTTGCTTCAAAAGTTCATTAGAAGCCATGGATATTGAGCGTGGTGTAGAAGCTGAAGGCTGCAGCGTTCGATGTTACCGTACCTGTGCACATAAACATCGATAAATACGGCACTCCCGAGTCAAGTAGAGTTGCACATGCATTCGAGCGTAAAAAGCTCCCTTGACACAGTACTTATGGAATACAGAGAAAGAGAGTTGACTACTCGGAATATCATAGAGGAGCCAGCCTTCATGATTTACAACCCCTGTCCCTTATCCGTCGTAGGGTGCAGGTGAAGGCAGTCCCCGCGGTTGTGGGCGTGGACCTCGCAGTCGGGCTTTGCTCAGTCTTCGAGGGATAACTTGGTGACACTTTCCGACGTGCACATGGGACCCGCCGTATACCGAGTTCTTTGCCTTCTCCGAATGACTGTCAATAGGACGAACATGGCGCTCCCCGATCGTCGGCTGGTAGGCTGCACACGAGCTCTGAGCGTGGGCTTCCAGCAAGTCAACAGGAGACATCGTCCCCAATGAGAATCGATGGGATTGATCACTGAATCTCTGCCGTCGGGTTGGTGACAGGCTACAACCACCAAACGTGAGCCAGCGTTCCTCCTTGTCCGAATATAATGCAGGACGGCAAGACGAAGTAACTGGTTTTAATAACGAAAAGCAGGATTGATGCGAGAGGGTGGTACCTATTAGGCGTGTCCCAGTCGCTGAGTACTCGGCATCAGAGTAATGGCGCAGGTGCTGGTCAGCTCCATCCAGTAGGTCACCTCCCGTCCCTGAAAGTGACGAGAACGACTTGCGGGGCCTTTCCTCGGGTTGGATGGAGAAACAATCCTGCCCTCGTTCTGAATGCCTGCGGAATTCATCATGGCAACGAATAATCCCAAGTTGCTCAAGGCTGGTAAAGTAATGGTCTAGGGATTCCCCATCCATAACACTCGGGAGGGTCCGCTCGGTCATCCAACCGGGATCAGAAGTCAGAATATATTTTGCCCGCGTGTATCTTGTCTTCGACGCAACATGCACCCTTGCCGTCCTCATACTCGGGGTGGCGGTGCAACTCATGCTATCTGCGCTCACTGACGCACATGGCCAAGTCGTCGATGGTCCAATATTAATTGTCGACGAGCTGGGAATGCTCATGGTAAAGGGATGGTTCGAAATGGATGGATGAGTCCTGGAACCCATTGATATGAATGAAGTAACAGGACGTGCGGTGGACGCAACGCTAAGAGGCGGGACTGAAGCTAGGCCTTCCACCCCACCGAGACCTGATGGATCCCTGAAAAACGACGCTGGTTTTGATTAGTGTGCACGGTCGAAAGATGATGGGAAACGAGCTTACCAAGAACCAACAATGAACCAACAGTGAACAGGGCAGAGTCACTCACCACCCCAACAGAGCGTACACTCGGTGTGATGAGCAATAACTCAGAAATTAGTAGGGATATGACACGAATAGTCCTGATATCCACGAAGGCCCTTATGCGATGACGAATAGAAAGGAATCCCGGAGCGATAAGCGACATGAGCCTGCTTAGGACGTAGACATCCAGTAGTGTATGCACTACAGATCTCGCTGAAGATATTGGCAGGTGGCTGCGTGGAAGATTAACCAGGATTCCCATAAAGAATAATTGCATTGGTCGTACCGAGCACTGTAGCACAGATAGGCATCGATCTGTGGCATCGATCTGCGGACATGTTTGAATGACATACAATTTTAGAAAGATATTAATTACGAACACCGTTACCCCGGTATCAATGATGTATTCCGCAAAGGCCAGGGCTGTAAATGTCAGAACATCAGATATAATCTCCAACTTGATAAAATACAAATTCATACCAATCACAGAAATCATCGCCAGGCATATCATGCAAACTTCAAACTTGGGGATCCCCAATCTCCGCAACTGAAGGCACAACGTAACTAATCCCAGAAGGCGTCCACACACGCCAGAGATACCACCCAAAGCAACAACAATGGCTAGCAACTGAAGTCAGTCAGGATCTTGTACCCAGATTCAGGTTACTCACCGCATGTAAATGAGCCTCCTGCAGTTGGCAAGGTCAACAGAGAAAGGAAATTAGCCAATGCTGAGAAAGCAAAAGATATGTTCAACGCAGAAATGATGATACAGTCCACACCCTCGCCAGGATTCCAGGCACTTGTGTGTGGATAGCGCCTATCAAACGATCCCGGGGCCTTCTCGGTGGAATGTTGTAAAAAATGAGAGGGAGGGCCAAGTCGACCGGCCTGGAGAACGGAGGCTAGCCATCGTCTGAGACGGGATGTCGAGGAGGACAGTGCCATGCTCAGAAGACTGGCCATGAGCACCCATCCCTGTAAGAAGGCTGCAATTTGGCGACTAACGAGGTATGCAAGTTGGTCTATGCTGGGGATGCATTTGAATGCAGAAACTCACTAGTCTGGGTGGTAGAGGAATTCATCGATAGGAAATGATGCAGAGGTGGCGCGCACCGGCCGGGCGATGAATGAAGGCATGTGAGTACCCGGGGAGACCAGCTCAAAAGATCGAACGAAGGGAATGGATGAAGAGGTGGACCAGCCACTAATAATGAACGAAACCCGTCATGAAGGGAGGACACAAAGTAGAAGGACAACTTTTAAGTATCCCCGCTACCCGTTGGCTTGTAAGCACGACAGAAATGTCATGGCAGTCTCGACGTGCACCGCCTTGGAACCCCTGCCTCCAAATTCCAATGCCGCATACTAAGTGTAATGGTCAGTGGTAAGAGGTGAAAACATGCATGCACTTCCCAGTACTTGATATTGGGGCTTAGATAGCTTGGATTGGGCCCAAATGGCTTGGACGCGACTTTGGCACTTACAGTACCGTATGCCAGTGGCGGTGCAGCATGGTTGCTCCCATCAGACCTCCAAATAGGGGGTCAGTCTAGGTCATGTGATATTCACGTGAATGGCTGCCAAACTTGGTGCCAAATAGACTTTCAGGGTTTCCGACATCCATCCGTCAGCAATCCCATTCCTCCAGGCCTGTGGGGTGCATTTCGCACTGACACAGTCATGGACAACATACCGCAGCTTGGCACGGCTGCAGACTTGGAGTTCCGTGCTGCCCGTATTGCTGATCCTGGAATTGGTACGCTCATTGACATTTTCCCCCGCTGTTACTTACGCTTGCACAGACCTCAAGACGAAGCACACAGTAGCATGCGAACTCAGAGAAATGATTGATACCGTCCGAGATGCGGACTCGGCACGCGTGTTCCCTCAGATGATACCTGTCCTCCTCGAAATTCTCCGTTCAGGAGAGCCGTCGTTCCACAAGGACACACTGGAATACCAATTTCGTCGTGTCTTGCTTGAAATCCTTCACCGCGTTCCATACAATGATGTTATCCGACCACAGGCACTTTCACTTCTCAGCGGAATGTTGCACATACTTCGTCATGACAATGAAGAGAACGGCGTCACATCGTGCAAAATCGTCATCGACTTGCTTCGATCCTTCAGAGCTCTCACCGAAGAACTTGTCAGCGAATTTATGACAATATTCCAGGATGTTTTCAGGAATATCAAAGTCCTCGTTGAGGAGACGCTGTCCGAAGATTCCCCTTTGCTTGATACAAATATCGTGATGCCAAGCATACGCAGCTTCAAAGTGTTGGCAGAGATGGGTATGGTTGTCGTTACCTTCTCCCAAAGCCATCGCCAAATGGTTGTGACTATGATTCAAACCACTCTGAGCCTGAATTTTGATGTATTGGCTCTCGAGTCCCCAGCCCAGCGGAAGGCCCGCGAAGATTGCGAAGCAATGGGGTCCTATTGGGCTGGGATGGCTCCTACAATCAAGAACCCTCATGCATACGCTGATTTCATCAATGCACAGATTAAGGTAGGCGTTGGCAGCGATGACGGTTCTTGCAACCCTGAACCTTCGTTCTCAGATGGTGTCCTATGTTGCGTATATTATCCGTGGCTTTGGAGAACAATTCGACTCCTTTGGCGAGCGACTTATCTTGGCAGCCCTTCGACTGTTGCAGGACCTTCCTGCCAACAGCATTCAGGCTCGCAAGGCTTGTGGCATAGTATTCTTTGCAGTTGCTTGCAATGACATCGTTACAGGACCTTATGGTTGTTCTACGACACCTCATCGGCACGCCACATCGCAAAGCTCTATTGCCGTACATTGACAAGCTGTTCGATGAGAAGGTCCTGCTTGGGACAGGGGTTGGTAGTCGAGAGACGCTTCGGTAGGTTGTTTGCCAACCACCTAATCCCATGACCTTATGGCATACGGTAGTCCTTCGGCGTATGCTGCCCTTGCTGATCTTGTCCATCATTTGCGGGGCGAGCTTTCAGCGGATCAATTAGCGAGAATCGCAAAGTTGTATTCAACACTCATCCATAACCCCTATCTCGGACACAATCTCCACACCCTATTTGCCAAGATGATGTTTGGCCTCATCGAGAACGTTACGGCTAAGGCTACCTCGCAAGGTGCTGCATCCATACTGGATGTTATGTTTGAGACGTGTGTTGACAAGGTAGATGCAATGACAAGTGCACTAGAAAATGCATTTGAGCGGGTGGACAGGGCAAAGCGGGGTGAAGATTCGATCACGATGACTTTAATGATTGAGAAAGCACGCCCTGTAGCTGGTGCTATGTGCGCCATCGAGAAACCGGAGGAAGTGATCCAAGGTCAGATTACTCGTGAGGTCTTCTTCGCTGTGACTAATGCCTCGTAGAGTGCCGTTTATTGTTTCGCACCCTTTTGCATGGATTTCGAGTGTGCCTCGTGGGGTTGAAAAAATGCGAAGGGCCCGTTCCCGAGGGCACGCTTATTTTTCGCCTTTTCACAAGTTGTATCAAGTGTATGGTTCTTTTCGAAACTGAACCTAGAGAAGCAACAGAAGTCATGGATTGGTTCAGCTCTGTCCTCCTTGAAGTGAATTTACATGTCTTTCAAGAAGTTTGGACCCATAAAATGGCTATGTTCTTCGAAGCATCACTGAAACGTCCATCTCTTCTCCACATCTGCCAAATCCTTTTCAACAGAGAGACAGTTTCCCCAACATTGGTGGCCATTGTTTTGCGATTCTTACTAGACAATCTCCACCAACTAGGCGAGTACGATGATCAAACAGCTGTCGTCACAATCCGGCTTTTCAAGATGGCTTTCGGCGCCGTTACCACATTTCCAGCTTCCAATGAGCCCATCTTGGCTTCGCATCTCGCGAAGTTGATTATGGATTGCTTCCCGTTGGCTGCCAAGTCTACCAAACCAACGAACTACTACCATTTACTGAGGGGTCTGTTCCGTGCTATCGGGGGAGGAGGGGGCAGGTTTGAACTCTTGTACAAAGAAGTACTCCCCCTTCTGCCGGAAATGCTTGAAAGCCTCAACCGTCAGCTATTCGCGTTGGATGGCCATAGTAGAGACATGATTGTTGAATTGTGCCTCACTGTTCCGTTACGTCTTACGCACCTCCTTCCTCACCTTTCGTATCTCATGCATCCACTCGCACTCGCACTACGAGGAACACCCGAATTGGCTTCACAGGGTTTACGCACACTCGAGCTTTGCATCGACAATCTCACCCCAGACTTCCTTGATCCCACTCTTAATACGGTCTTGCGAGAGCTCATGGAGGCCCTTCATAGTCATCTGAAGCCTTTGCCGGCAAACCACCATCATGCACACACAACGATTCGCATACTGGGTAAACTTGGTGGGCGGAATCGGCGCTTGCTGAGCAAAGAGCCGTTACTGGAATTCAAACCCGTGTCGGCACCCGCTTCGGTCATGCTCTCTTTTGGCGGGACGACTGAACCTGTCAAGTTGGATGCCATGTCGAGTCTTGCCACTCGGACATTGGTGAAAGCTAATCCGCCCCATCCCTATCGAGACTATGCTTACACTTTCCTTGAGGCGTGCATCACTTCGTTATTGCACGAGGTAAGCCATGTGCGGTATTTGATTATTTTCTGGCTAATCTTACGGGCTCAGAATAATCATAACGAAGACGAAACACTAGTATTTGTGAGATGTTTTGAGGCCATCTTGGATGCCACCCATATTCCCGAATTTTCAGCAGAGGCGGAGAAGTTTACCCGCGGACTATCGAAGTCTGTTTTTGCGATGGAGATGCGAAAGAATGCCACCAAAGAAGTAGGATTGAAGCGCTACCCTAGCTCCATACTTTCATCTTACTTGGAGGCATTGCCACGACTTCTTGCACGCGATAATCCAGAGGAAGCAAAACGTGGCCAGGAAATTTTTTCCCTTATTGTCCAGGACTTGATTACCGTGGTCAAGGGGCAAGGCGTAAACCAACAAGATGTCGTTCCTGTGCTCCATCAACTGGCTAGTCGGTTTAGTGCCATATGCCTCGACGATTCATGGGTTCGCAAGAGTGCCGGATGCAGTGGCATTCGAATTTTGACGCACACTCCGGACTTGGGAGTGAAGTGGGTCAGCGAACGCGAGGTGGATTTTGTCCGCACACTTCTCCATGTATTAAAGGACCTTCCATATGACCTACATCGCGACGTCAGCGAAGTGATGGACGTGCTTAAACAAGTTCTGCGGATTAGCAATGCAGATGCGGGACCCCTTGGAGATGCTCGGCCAAGGCTTGTCCACCTCATCAGCATCCTATTTTCTGAACTCTCCAGTCCTAACCCTGTGGTACGGCAGGCTGTCCAGACATGCATCGAGTTACTGGTAGAACTCACTGGCAAGTCGGCACATGAGTTGCTCATACCACATCGCGATCGCATGCTCACAGCCATCTACACAAAGCCACTTCGAGCACTTTCTTTCCCCATTCAAATCGGCATGATTGATGCAGTTCGGTACTGTATCAGCCTCAACCCGCCACTTCCGGAATTGAATGATGAGCTGTTACGCCTGTTACACGAGACCTTGGCTTTGGCAGATGTGGATGACTTGAATTTGGGCCGTGGTAACCTTCGGCAAAACGGTTTCGAAGTGGTGAAACTTCGTGTCGCTTGTATCAAGCTGCTCACTGCCTCCATGCCCATGACCGATTTCTTCTCAAAGCAACATCAGACCAGGCAAAAGTAAGTGACATTCGTAATGCATATAAACTTATACGGATAATGTGTTCCAGGGTCACGGGTGTTTACTTCAAATCATTATACTCGCCCTCGCAAGAAGTAAAGGAAGTGGCACATGAAGGACTGCGCATGGTTCTTGCCCATCAGAGTCGCCTTCCAAAGGAACTACTTCAAACCGGATTGCGGCCTGTGTTGATGAACTTAGCAGATCCAAAGCGTCTTTCGGTCTCTGGGCTGGAAGGCCTAGCACGTCTTCTAGAATTGCTGATCAACTACTTCAAAGTTGAAATAGGACACAAACTCCTGGACCATTTCCGCATCGTGGCAGACCCTCAGATGCTCCAGGCCTCATCGCGCCTCCCCCTACCCGAAAACGAAGGAATTACTAAACTAGTTCAGCTTGCCAACATCTTTCATCTACTCCCGTCTGCTGCGAACATTTTCCTCGAGAGTCTTGTCAACGCCATCGTCCAGACAGAGGCTCAGATGCATTTCTCTGCTAAAAGTCCTTTCTCGGAGCCACTCGGAAAGTATCTCAATCGCTATCCAGCGGATGCAATTGATTTCTTCGCTCGAAATCTGCAGCTGCCGCGTCATGTCAGGACTCTTCGCAGTATCCTACAGGTAGGACTCGCGCCCAATGTCCAGCGGGAGCTCGCCTCCCGGACACAGTCCCTCGTTGCTCTCTCGCTAAAGAGCAATGATAACGCTTTATTAATCCCAGGACTTTCCTTGCTTAGTGACCTTGCGGATCTTCAGCCGGACTGGATTTCAGAGAATCCTTTCGTGATCGATGCCGTGGTCGAAATATGGCGATCTGAGCTTTTGGAGCCGAAGCAAAAGGATGCTATGGTTCCCGACGTCATTCACCGACACTCCATCATCTTGTCAATTTTCAAGAAGGCGCTCGAGCGGACAGCACGAGCAGACCTTTTGTTTGAAGTTGTTGACGTTTACACCCGTAACCTTGCTATGGATTTAACACGACTCACACAATTCCTTTACGGCCACGTCGCACTGAACGAGGATGTGGTTTACCGCCGCAATGTGCTGAATTGTTTCATAAGCTGGTTTGAAGACCCCTCCGCGACCTGGGCAACAAAGACGTATTTCCTTCGCTTCATAGTAACACCTACGATCATCGTACAAGCGAATGGGCCAACCAAGGATGGCTTACTCGACCAGGGCTTCATTTCAGCTGTTCATCGGACAATTTGGCAACCGATGATCGACGACACGACCTTTGCTGATGCCGATGACATGTTCAAGATTGAACTGTTGCACATGACTACCGTACTAGTCCATCGTTTCCCAGAACTACTAGAAGATGTCAAGAAAGACATAATACGATGCGCATGGCATTACATCACCTCGGACGATGCTGTTGTCAAGCAGACTGCATATCTGCTTGCAGCCCGTTTCTTTGAAGCCTTTGATACTCCCCAGAAATTCATCCTGCGAGCTTGGACCGGACTACTTCGCCCTCCCCACACCGAGGGGAAGCTTCTTATTAAACAAGCACTAGACATCTTGGCGCCTGCTCTTCCAAAATCTGGCGCTAACGACGTGGGTTACCCGCAATGGGCGAAGACCACACGACGACTCCTAGCAGAGGAAGGTAATGGCTTCCAACAGATCATCATGATCTATCAGCTCCTGGTCCGGCAACCTCACTTGTTCTATCCCGTTCGCGCACTTTTTATCCCCCATATGGTCAATTCGCTAACCAAGCTTGGCCTTTCTGGCACGGCTTCGGCTGAATCGCGGATCCTATCCATCGACATTTCGCAAGTGATCTTCGACTGGGAGCAGAAATCACTGGATTCAGAACACCAGTCAGCCTCTTCTCGCATCCCAATATGGATTACCCCTCTCGCCTTCCGCGAAACCATTGTTAGTTTCCTGGTTCGCTTAGCTACAGCATCGTTAGATCCACCTGCCAAGACTGTCCTTGTTCCCCGGGCGCTGGTGTTATTGCAACAAATGGTTGCGTCTACAGGATGGAGTGAGGTGACCGTCAAACTAAACTACTTTTCTCGTGCGTTGGAGCAGGTATGTTGCATGCAGATCGGTGGGTCTCGACATCTAATTAGTTGAATAGATCGAGTTAGACTCCGAAGCACACCTCAATCAAGCGCTCAGCGCAGCTAAAGTATTGCAGGTGGTTGCAAGTGATAAAGACGACGATTGGTACACCGCAAACGCTACCATCTTACAATCCCTCGTGCGCAAAGGTTTGGTAACGGACGAGCCAGGACTCCACGACGCTTTGCACCCAATATTTGAGCGCCTCCTTCGTCTGTTTCCCTTGCCAGACAGGGACGAAAAACAGAACGAAATGTCTGACTTTCACAATTTCGTGTACACAGCAATTGAAGACGGTCTCACGAACACCAGCGCATTGCGCGGCACCCTTCTCATGTTGGGGTCTGTTGTGGAAGTTGCGGCCGAACGTGTCCAACCATTTTCTGCCTCATTGTTGCGGCTGTTTAGCAAGCTTGCTAAAGATCACGTCAATTCTGCCCCAAGTACCAGTGGATTTGAAAACGGTGTTCGTTTGATCACCTCTATCATTGATATCTGCAAAGCTACCATTCCGCACCTCGGGGAACATCGGAAGGCGTTCTTTGGAGCATTCACAGCACTTACAGAAAAGTCCAAAAGCACCTCCCTATGTCGGTATATGCTTGATGTCATGCGCGAATGGGTACTGGGGAAAAATGACACTTATCCTACGATGAAAGATAAGGTGAATGTATTGCAAAAGATGGCGGGCTTCGAGTCCCGTGGAGAGCCGTTGTTCCACAGCTACCTGGAGCTTCTCTACGACATATATACTGAACCCTCCTTGCGAAGAAGCGACCTCACTTCCCGTCTGGAACAGTGCTTCCTCCTCGGTTGCCGTGCAAAGGACAGCTCTTTGAGAGAGAGGTTTATGGACACACTGGACGCAAGCATCCCGCGTTCCCCTTTCGCGCGTCTTGCATATGTCTTGGGAGTTCAGAGCTGGGAGCCATTAGCGGATCACAATTGGATCTTCATTGCATTGCATCTTCTTCTTGGCTCCATCGAAGCTGAGGTTCCTGTCATTCCGGAACGGAAACTCTCACTGGATCTCGTGACTGGCTACATTGCCAATCGACAAAAGGCTAGCTCAATCGTTCGCCCGATCCAACGTCTGACATACCTGGATCCCCATTCTGCACATGACATCTGGGTCTCCGTATTTTCCGCTACATGGAAATGCCTTTCACGACGAGAGCAAGCTGACCTGACGCTTCACATGATTAACCTGCTGAGCAAGGACTACCATCTCAAACAAACCGACTTGCGCCCAAACGTCATACAAACCTTACTTAGCGGTGTTCGTTCCTGTAATCCGCCGATGACTCTGCCTCCCCATCTAGTGAAGTATCTTGCGAAGACGTACGGGACATGGCATGTCAGTTTAGAACTCCTTGAACAGTCACTCGACCACGCACGCGATGATGATACTAGCATACGCGACACCATATACGACTCTTTGGCGGAGGTTTACGCAGAGTTGGCTGAAGAAGACATGTTTTACGGACTATGGAGACGCCGATGCTTGCATCTGGAGACCAACATCGGTATCGCGTTCGAGCAAAACGGCATGTGGGAGCAGGCTGCGTGCACTTATGAAGCCGCGCAAACCAAAGCCAAAAATGGGGCCATCGCATTCTCGGAGACGGAATATTGCTTGTGGGAGGATCACTGGATACTCGCTGCAGAGAAGTTGCAGCAATGGGATACACTTCACGAGCTTGCGAAGAGCGAAGGCAATGTGGAGCTCACACTGGAGAGTGCCTGGAGGATGAAAGACTGGACGGAACAACGGGAGACATTAGAGGATCAGATTAACCAACTTCCCGACGTTGCCACCCCTCGTAGGCGCGTTTTCGAGGCATTCGTTGCCCTTTTAAAGCTACCTGGCGCTCTGGACAAGAATACCGAATTCACTAAGATTCTCGAGGACGCTATGCAGCTTTCCCTTCGTAAATGGGTTGGTTTACCACCACACCTTTCCGTTGCCCACGTCCCTTTACTTCAACACTTTCAGCAATTCGTTGAGCTGCAAGAAGCTGTTCAGATCTTTGGTTCTCTATCAACGACCAATGCTCAGAATCTGGAGAAGAAATCATCCGACTTGAAAATGGTTTTGCAGGCTTGGAGAGAACGACTCCCAAATTTGCAAGACGACATCAGCATTTGGAGCGACCTGGTCGCATGGCGCCAAAATGTCTTCAACGCTATTAACAAAGCGTATATTCCATTGATTTCCAACAACAGTCAGAGCAGCAATGCAGCGTCCACCAACTTCAACACTGCTGGTTATCGTGGCTATCACGAAACTGCGTGGATCATCAATCGCTTTGCTCATGTTGCCAGAAAACATGATTTGCTTGATGTCTGTTTCAGCTCCCTCAATAAAATCTATACCCTTCCCAACATCGAGATTTCGGAAGCATTCCTGAAGCTTCGGGAGCAGGCGCGCTGCCATTACCACAAGCCGAACGATCTACAGGCCGGGCTAGAAGTTATCAACAATACCAACCTCATGTACTTTTCGAATCCCCAGAAAGCCGAATTCTTCACACTGAAGGGAATGTTCCACGCGAGAGCCGGACGGTGCGAAGACGCGAATCATGCGTTTACCCAAGCCGTGCAGATGGACATGATGCAGGCGAAGGCTTGGGCGGAATGGGGCCGCTATAGCGATCGAATGTTCAAAGAACACCCTACCGAAATGTCACATGCCGCCAATGCTGTCAGTTGCTATCTACAAGCTGCCGGGCAGTATAAGAACAGGAAAAGTCGGCCACTCCTGACCCGTGTGCTCTGGCTTCTCAGTGTCGACGACGCAAACTTCACCATTTCTCGCGCTTTTGATACCTACAAGGGTGAAGCAGCTTTCTGGTACTGGATCTCCCTCACTCCCCAATTATGTCTTTCCATTAACCAAAGGGAGGCGAAACAAGCACGTTATATACTGTTGAACCTTGCGAAATTGTTCCCTCAGGTTCGTACATTTTAGCAAATTCAAACATCAATTAATACTTTTACAGGCTTTATTCTTCCCGCTGCGAACCACCAGAGAAGACATGGTCTTCGTAAAGAAGCAAGCCGCGGTAGCGGCAGCGGCTCGCGCTATGAACGCAAACCACGGCATGGCAACTAACGGCACAAAGCGTGTGGATGGTGATCAAGTTATGCAAGATGCGACGGCAGAAGTCACTGGAGAAATTGCAAGGCGCGAGAATGGTGTGATGGATACTAACGGGAATCACCAGTCGTCGCAATCTTCGGCCTCTCAGGGAGACGCGTCTGGCTCAATCGCTTCTTCTTCTCCTCAAACCACCTCGCATACCTCTACCGAAGGCCAGCCGCCTTACGCCATTCGCCAGGCATGGGAACATGTTGATGAAGTTGTTCAGATATTGAAAACTGCATTCCCTCTCCTCATTCTCAGTATGGAGACAATGGTTGATCAGATACTCCAACGATTCAAAGCTACACCGGAAGAAGAAATCTATCGGCTTATCTGCATGCTATTGCAAGACGCTATCCAGGTATGTCTCGCAGCTTTCTTTGTGTTCCAATAAGTGATTGATGTACCTCAGACCTATGTAATGCGGACAAACGCTCACGAAGACGATGGTCAACTTGCACCGCATACTATCAGTAATATCACTAAAATGGCCACTAACCTAACTGGTGCCGCTAGGGTAGGTCATAGTGTGATTTCGAAATATTGTTCGGGTATCTTGAACTTCTTGCGCAATGTAGAAAGAGTACGAGGAAGAATTCCTGAAGAGCAAGCCTACGCACTATGAATATATCCGCCGACTACAGCGCTGGCGTGATCGACAAGAAAAGTATCTCGACTCGCGGCCCCGCTTCCAATCATTGGATCTGCTGAGCCACTATTTAACGGAATTCCAATATAGCAAGCTTGATGATATCGAAGTCCCTGGCCAGTATACTGAGGTCAGTTCATCAAGTGGAGATTGGTCAATGCATTGTCCTCACCTAGTTTAGGACAAGGACAGTAATCAAAACTTTGTCCACGTTCAAAGGTTCGGTTCGAAATTCGAGAACTGCAGATCGCATGGATACTGCTGGAAGCGTTTCACTGTGCACGGCAATGATCACTCTAAGACATCTTTCTCTGTGCAACTCCCATCTGGTCGCCACTGTCGTCGTGAAGAGCGGGTGATGCAGGTGTTCCGTATGTTTAACGGGTGTGTAACATTATTTTACTGGCGTTATATTCATTGAAACTCAATACAATGTAGTGCACTGGTCAGAAAGAAGGAAGCGCGAAAGCGCAATCTTAATTTCCATATTCCTGCTGCGATCTCTTGCAGTCCGAGCCTGCGCTTACTTCAAAACGACTCGTCATACATCACACTCGGAGACATATATGACCGCCATTGTGAGGAACACGGCATAACGCGCGAAGATCCGATCCTTGTTTCGGGCGAGAAGCTGAAGCGTGTCCTTTTCGACTTCAAGCAATCCACAGGAAGAGCAGTGAGTGTTTTCGTTTTGTTGCAACTGAACCCCGTACAAATCTTAAGCAGCCCAGCAAAGCGGAGTATTTTACACTGAGGAAAGATATCATGGACGAGGTCATTGCCAAACTTGTCCCAGATGACGTGCTTACCAAGGTAATCACTCTTTTCTATGTACATTGTAAGGCATATCTCACCTTCTGCTAGTATATGACTCGTGTCATGGAAGGTCCCTCTGATTTATGGAGGATGCGCAAACAGTTCGCGTTACAAGTGGCAGCTACCAGTTTCATGACCTATGTATTTTGCCTCACGAGCAGATCACCGTCTCGGTTTCACATATCCCGTTCCACTGGTCTTATTGCCATGAGCGAGCTCCTTCCTGGTACGTAAACCTTGGAAAAGAAGAGTGAACTTTCTAACGTGTGAGTATGTGAGTAGGCGTTGCAAGCCAGGCACCAATCTTCGCTTCGAATGATGCAGTGCCCTTCCGCTTCACGCCAAACATGCAGAGATTCCTTGGACCCATACTGACCGAGGGCCTCATGGCGACCAGCATTTTAGCCATCGCTCGATGTCTGACAGAACCTGATGTAATTTTAGGCCATATTTTCTACTCCTTTCAGATTGCTTACTTGACTGTACAGTTTGGTTTGGACCAGCAGCTCTGCTTGTTTGCTCGGGATGAAGTCATGACTTGGTTGCATGGCCGAGGTCAGCCATGGACGTTTGATCTCTCGTTCCGAACAAACGTCGCAACAAATATTGATGGAGTCATTAAACGTGCAGAAGTCATGGCATGCAAGACTGAGCGAGACCAGGTAAGAAAGGACATTGATGGCGTTTTATGGGAGCTCATAAAGGCCGATAGGCAATTGCAAATCCTTCAAGTCCGAACACATCACCAGTTGTACAAACAGTGACTAATCTCATTTGCACTGCAACAAACCCGATTCAACTCATGAGAATGCCTGAAATTTATCATCCCTGGTTCTAATCTCTCAAGTCTCATAGTAATAATGTTACGCATCATGTACTTTTAGACATAAACACGTTATTGTGCAAGGACAAACATCTAAGAACGGTGGGAACTTCGTACGAATCCCTCCGTTTGGCGGAAGGCATTGATATGTCCCTCACTTTCCAACATCATCTGCATGACTGATGACTCAATGGCCCAGGCGAACAATACGGCATGTGGCAACGTACCTCTTCAGCCATTTGGTAAATATCGCTACCAGGGCGATTATACATCATGGCGTTCGCGAACATGAGATACACGTCCCTCTGAAACTCTAGAGAGTTAGTTATGACTCCATCTTTCACTCTGGCCTTGATAGTTTTGAGGTCCATCGGGTGTTTAATGATCTCGTGATAATCAGGAGCCTCAGAGCTTTTGATCGGATTGTGGAAGATATTGCCATTGCGATGCTGGGAAATTTGGCTATGGAGCATTCCGATGACTGTTTGGAAGCGTTTGTTTGGAAGCGTAGGGACTATCTGTGCGTGAGGGCCATGTTCGCTGCTGGTCGTTCCTCTTCTTCGGCCAGATGATCCGACAGCAGACTCTGAGAAAGGCTGGGCACCTGGTGTTGCGACTGATAGTGCTTCCAAAGCTTGTTCGTCGATATCAATTGGCGTTGACTCTTCACGAGGCTTTTTCTTGTCTCGCGCACTATCATCCAAGTTTTCGGCATCAGATGCCTTTCTTTTTCCTTGATGGGAATGAGAGGAAGGTTAGAGAGGTACGAACAAATACCGACCAAGCTTCTGACCTTCACGTGGAAGGGCCGCTCCTGAAGCCTCTGGTGACTTGAGGGAAGCGGTTTCTTCCATGACGGCTGTAGTAGCAGATTCACTGACATGAATGGGAACTTCCTTTGTCAAGTCCACGTCCATCACGTCGATAGGGGAAGGTTCTGATGGCACGTTGGTAAGATCCTCGGGCACAATGACTTCGTCAACTATCTGATCTGGGTTGGCATCGGGTATGTCGTATGCTGGACCACGTGGACTAAGTGCCCGTTCTTCTGTATGCAATATCTCTGTTAACTCTGTAGGAGAATGCCTATCTATTGGTGGCGCCGGCACGTCTTGACCAGTATCTCCCGACAGCTCCGAAGGCCCCTGTGTGAACGGTAATGAGATGCACGCATGATGAATCATGACCAGCATACCTGAAAGGCTTGAACTGCGGGCGGCTGTTCCTCCGGAGAAACAGTGGTAAGATTGGGCTCAGGCTCTTCACCAGACAACTTGGCCCTGATTTTGACGTCCCAACTTCCACTGCGTATTTCGTTGATCTCTGCAACAAGACGTCTGCAGATACCAATGAGTAGTAGCATAGACGACTGGGGGAATGACCTACTTGAATTTGGCTTCCTCTGCGGCGATAAGGTCCCGCAACTCCAAGAGACGTCTTGAGTAATGGCGTTGAGCAAGCTTGAGATTGAGGGGGGCTAATCGCCTGTGTCAACACGAGTCGAGTAAGAACACGACGATGCTCTCTCACCATGCGGCATGTTGTTGGCATCTGAACTATGGCTGGCTCGTTGAGCAAGGTATCGCTTGAGTCAAGCATATCAACCTCACCATTCGAGGGATGCGTCGTGCATGAGACGAGTATATATTGCTTTGCATGACTAGAGTACAACCAAAACACTGAGTGCTACGCATGGGACGCCAAACGAGTAAAGCCAACTTGTGGAGAGAAGAACTGGTTTGGCCGAGCCAAGGCAGGGTGTTTTGAAACCACTTTGGAGACCGTTGGCCAAGCATTGGCACCGTACTCGTAGATGGCTTGGGCGAGGATGAGTCGTTCGATGGTCGACAGACTGTCGTGGTCCAGGTCAGAAAGCGGTGAGCTGCGGGGCGACGAAGACGCTGTGCGTCGCGTTGGGAGCGCGTCAGACGCCATCGACGACGCCGAAACCGCCTGGCCACGCAAGCCTTTGTTGGAACCCGGGATTCGACTGCCATATTAGGAAACTCTCACCACTTAACCCCCGCTCACTTGGTTCGACCCTCTTTCTCCTCGTCCACTATGTTGCTCTCAGCGTTCGCGACTCTACTCCTCCTTCCCTTTGCCTCTGCTGGCGTACACAGGCTCAAGCTGCACAAGATACCTCAAGTCACACCTGGCCATACTCTGGAGACCGCTTATCTCGCTGAGAAATATGGCGTGACAGTTCCACCTCAACAGCGTCCTCTCATGGGCACAGGCGGTGCCGGACGCAACATTCGACCCACCCCCGAGGATGAGCTCTACTGGACCCAGGAGGACCTTAGTGATGGTCACAAGGTCCCTCTCACGAGTATGTCGTCTTTCGCTAAAGGTGACTCACCTCCTCAATATCACCAGACTTCATGAATGCCCAGTATTACACGGAGGTCGATATTGGTAATCCCCCTCAGACTTTCAAGGTCATTCTTGACACTGGGTAAGATAACTCGTCTTCGGTCCGTACTCCCGTTGACCCCTCCCTTTAGCTCGAGTAACCTTTGGGTGCCGAGCACCAAATGTACTTCTATTGCATGCTTCTTGCACGCCAAGTACGATTCACAGGCTTCGTCAACGTACAAAGTTAATGGCTCCGACTTTTCTATTCGATATGGGTCTGGGTCTATGGAAGGTTTTGTCTCCCAAGACACACTCGCCATCGGTGACGTCGCCATAAGACACCAAGATTTTGCTGAGGCGACCAAAGAGCCTGGTCTGTCCTTTGCATTTGGCAGGTATATCACTTCATCCCTTCATCATCTCTCTTCTTAGCCTAACTATCTCAGGTTTGATGGTATCTTAGGCCTTGCCTATGACACTATCTCGGTCAACCACATCGTTCCCCCATTCTACAACATGATTGCCCAGGGCCTCGTCGACGAGCCGGTGTTCTCCTTCCGCGTTGGTCCATCTGAAGAAGATGGCGGTGAGGCAGTGTTTGGTGGTGTTGATAAGTCTGCCTACACCGGCGAGATCCACTACGTATCCGTGCGCCGTAAGGCTTACTGGGAAGTTGAACTCGAAAAAGTCGCTTTTGGGGATGAAGTTCTTGAGCTGGAGAACACTGGTGCCGCCATCGACACAGGTGTGTAACTTATAGAACGTGTGAAATCCCTCTCAAATTTTGTTTTTAGGAACGTCTTTAATTGCTCTTCCCACTGATATTGCGGAAATGCTTAACACGCAAATCGGTGCCAAACGTTCGTGGAACGGCCAATACCAGGTTGACTGTTCCAAAGTTCCTTCACTGCCCGACTTGTCGTTCTACTTTGGTGGAAGGCCATATGCTCTCAAGTCCACCGACTACATCCTCAACCTTCAGGGCACTTGCATTTCCTCGTTTACTGGAATGGACCTCAATCTTCCTGGTGGTCAACTCTGGATCATCGGTAAGTTAAGCTTCGTTCAAGGCGGTCATTTTAAGTAATCTTGTTGCAGGTGATGTTTTCCTCCGCCGCTTCTACACGGTCTACGATCTTGGTCGCAATGCTGTTGGCTTCGCAAAATCAGTTTAATTCTGGTTCAAGATCAATGAGTTTGTGCAGACCTCTCATCGGTTACCATCCTTTGTAATATAATGTTTTATCTGACACGTCGCTGCTTGCATCATCATTTATGCATTTACTATGATCTTGTCGCGAGTTGTCAATTCAAATGAGTTGGTCAGAAGTCCACATGAATGTGGCTATGACATCAGACCTCTCTGAGCAAGCTGCTCCGATCACACTCTTACCTTTGAACAAGTACTTTTTCCTTCGCACCATTTAGTCCACAAAGCCAACAGATTTACCATGGATATAGATGACGAACACTCTGCAGAAAGGGACCTCGATGACACTTTTGAACCCCTGCTCTCAGTGAATAGTAGTCCCCACCAGCTATCGTTGTCTTCCACTACGACTATCTCCTTTGGCGACCTACCCCCATTCTCAACAAAAATACAGAATTGGAAGAGACACCAGCTAGGCGACGTTTGGGCCCGACAACTAGACAGAGTCAATGTTCTTGGGAGCAGCGACCACGGCCACCGTGGGTCAGTAGTCCCTTTATTGACTGTGATAACACTCTGGTTCCACTGGCCTTTTGTCAAATCAGATGCGTCAATGCCCTGAGCTGGGCACAAAATGGTGAATGGCTTATTAGTAGTGGGGATGATCAAGAGTGCGTATCAATTCAATCACCAAGCCCCTGACACTTTGACTCGCATCGCAGCATACGAGTATGGAGAATGGACCCATCCACCGATGCCAACGAATACCCATTTACATGCCAGTCACTGATACACACCGGACATACTCATAACGTATTCAATGCGCAGATGCTACCCCATTCCTCCCGAATGTAAGACCATCTCCATTCATTACCGTTGTGGATCTGACCTTAACACCATCAGTGCGACTGTCTCTGGGGACAGACAAGTTCGTGTGTTTGATGTGGGGGAAGGAATAGGTCGCTCGCCCACGGGCAGTGAGATGACTTACCCAGTCCACCAAGCCTGCATCCGAGTTCTTCGCTGTCACTCTGGCCGTACGAAGCGCATCATCACAGAGGATAGTCCTGACCTCTTCCTCACTGTAGCCGAAGTTCGTCGAGTGGTTATCCCGGTGATGTTGGGTGCTAACGAATCTGTCTACGGAGATAGGACGGTACTGTCCGTCAACATGACTTGAGGACGCATCACGTATGCGGGGACCGTGGGTGCCCAGCACCCCTCGTGAAACTTCCGCATGAACTATCAACCATCGCATTGTCCCCACTTACACCGTACCAGTTTATAGTTGGGGGAGAATCCCCCTTCGTAAGTGCCCTGCCCTCCTTATCGTTCCCACCTCCAGGTTTCTAAACTCGAAAAGGCACACTTATTTGATCGGCGCCATATCAGTCGTTACCTACGAGAAGAATGGGGTATGTCACCCTCCGCCCATGATGCTACAACATGTGTCAGAAAGTTTTCGCGACGTTCACGAGCACGAGGAGAGCTCAAAGGACATGAACATATCACTGGTGCAAGGATATCGACTTGCAATGGTCACGAGGTACGGTCGCTCTGGTTGAGGTGGCAATTGATTCACATCTAATGACATCGGCAGGTGCTGCTGTGTGAGTAATTTGCTTGTGATCGCCATGGCTTTAATTGCTGGCACTGTAGCTTTCAATTCCGATGCAGTGTACCTTTACTCCACTCGTGACGAGCCAGGAAGCTTGGGAAAGGCGGCCATACTTCCCCCAAATCCGAAGCGCAGGAAATGTAGTAGGATTGGTGTCGGTACCTCGCCATCATGCCGCTCTCGCCGTCATGAGGAGGTAGCAGGCAGTGAGTCAAGAAATGCAGAAAGTGCGACCATGAACCTTCATGACGATCTCGATATTACCGATGATTCTGAGAACGAAACTGAAGACGAGGACCTCACAATCAGTACCGACGAACAGGATGACGTACCATTTATCTACCCTCGCTCGCGGTTTGCAGGGCACTGTAATGTTGAAACCATCAAAGACGGTGGGTCATCTGCAATCCAAGCGACATTCACGTTGATCTTTTCCATTGCAGTCAACTTTCTAGGTCCTTACGACGAATATGTTACCTCCGGCTCAGATGATGGAAATTTTTTTATCTGGGACAAGTCTTCTGGTGAACTTGTGGACATTCTCGAGGGCGATGGGAGCGTGGTGAACGTTATCGAGGGACATCCAACATTACCCCTTATTGCCGTCAGCGGCATCGATACAACAGTTAAGGCGAGCGAAATGGTTTTAATTGGCAGTAGGTCATGCATATCTGATGTGTCTTAGTTGTTTGCACCCTCGCGTGGTCCTGCCAAGTTCTCCAAGCTGGGGCAATCGGACACCATTATGAAGCGCAATGCCAGCACCTCACGTAGGGGAATGTCGGCTAGTGTAGAGATTGCCCATCTTCTCATGCATTATGATCGACTGCAGACGTTGAGGGATGAGAGTGGGGATGTTCGACTCGCGCAATGTATTAATCAGTAGATAGTTTATTAATGGTATGGGCATTTCAATCAAGTCAGTTATTACCCTGGTTCTTGGTGGATGGAGGACTCATTCACGAGCTTCTTGCGACGACGAAAAACAAGTTTGATGATATGACTCGACAGGTCCTCTTTACCTCGCCCGTCCGACATCTGCGCTCTGGGTTAAACTTTCACGGCTTGATGAGTTACTGCTAGCTTGCTGTGGACTAGTTCCCACTTCAAGCTTCAAGTCACAACTCCCCACGACGCACACACTTGGCATCATCAACTCCAGGCCTCATAGACTGAAGCATCGTCGTACGGAGTATGTTGTAAACCCTTGAACCCGTCGTCGTCGTTATGTAAGTTGCACTCTGCGCTTCGACTGTCTACGGCCAATTCTTGCTCCAGTTTCGCTGACAACGAAGACCTTTTCTCCTGCTTTCCTTCAGCGAATTTACATTCCCCGACTATTGTCTGTCAGTGTTGCTTGAGTCTTTATCAGTTGTGGATTGCTTTCGTTTGGTGTCCTTGACCCCAAGGCGTGTTTGCTTCGCCCACGTCACTTTTTACTCGTTCCTCTTGTTCCACTCTGCTCTTAAACACCCAACACAAGCTCCATCCATGAATCCTTCTACCAATAGACCCCGGCGTAAGCGTGGCAAGCCTTCCAGTAGTGACAACAACGATGGAGGTCTGGCTCCGTTGGTCTTGTGGAAAATGCCCGCCATACTGACTTTCACCTTGTCCTTTCATTATTCGCACCGAAAAACAGACATCTATGTCCCATCTTCCTCTCGGTCCACTCACAACATGAACCGGGATGGTCCTTCGTCCCATGTCGATTCGCAGGAGCGTTTTCATAAGCACTCAACCGATGCTCATCATCGAAGTAGCAGGGACGAGTATGATGCAACTGATTCAAGGGATGCAGACCAATGGAGTGCACACAAAGGTGGCCGGGAATGGTCACCAAGGGAATTTGAGCACAGTCACACATCATTTCGCCGTGGCGATGGGCAAGGATGGGGAACGTCGACATTTAATGACGACAGGTCTCATCCCGACCGTGAATCCCCGGACTGGCGGCGGGGAGACCAGGATGATGACCGGGATGGCAAATGGGATAACAAGGAATCCCGTGGTCGAGGGAGCCGTCGCTGGCAAAGTGATAAGGGCTGGGACACACGAAAGCGTGACCGGAACCAGAACAGACGTCCATTGGACAATCCAGATGAAAGCGCCCCATCCAAGGAGGACCGCTTCTGGGAGCCTGGGCCCGGTTGGCAATCCCGTGGGGCAGACCAAGGTCATCGGAACCAGCGCCCTCGCAACAATGTCCAGGGGAAGAACAAAGGAAAGAAACAGGTTCAAAGTCGACAACGACAACGGGGAGATAAGGATCGAGATCGAGGTCGGTTTCCAGAGCGCGACCGTCGACAGAATGAAGACACTTTGAACAAGTATGTCTATTCTATGTATTCAACCCCAGTTCAATGAATGGTTGGTTTTGTAGCTGGCAGCGCAGGGAGATCCATCCCCTCCCTCCGAAACCACGTAGCCCTATTAAACGGGCGCTAACACCCTCTCGCTCACGTTCTCGAACTCCCGATTCATTCTATTCCAGACGATCATCCAGGAGTCGCTCGCGGTCCCGCTCATATTCTCCTCGACCAAACACTTGTCATTCTAGCCCTCCAAGGGCCCGCAGCCCGAGTCCATTGGGAAGAAGATGCGGTGCAAACAGGTCAAGGTCCCCTGCGTCTTCTCAGCG